>OATU01000725.1_pt1 | contig 25707 bp, 22 predicted proteins | sample 1516711 | NCBI WGS metagenome assembly OATU01 (sample SAMEA2579971, study PRJEB22360) | human gut metagenome | biome: human gut; feature: human-associated habitat; material: faeces | place: Denmark | collected 2008/2010 | reverse complement strand
TGTCGGTGCACTAAAAAAGCAGTGCCTGCCCGATACGGGCGCCAGCCGTTCCTAAAATAGCGGCAAGTCTTGCTTTTTTAAATAACACATTACGTGGGGCAAGCGGTAAAATACCAATGACAATCAGGATAAAGCCGATGACGTCAGAAAAGACATCAATCGTGGCATTGCCGACCCGGACATAGAACTGTAACACAAGCAGTAAAATGCCAATTAAAATCAGTGAAATATTTTTTTTATTCATACGTTTTTTAAGAGCTCCTTTCGATATGCTAATAATCTATTTTACTGGAAACAAAATGCAGGGTCAATGTATTTGACGGATTTTAGAGAAATTTTATGGCGCGTTGGTTGTGAAGTACCGGTCGATATGCTAAAATAGGGCAAAATATGGATATTAAATGCGTAAGACGCTTAATAATGATAGAACGGAGAAGCTTTAAGGTTATGCTTGAATGGTCAACACCTTCCATTTCCGATGGTGACTGGATTCGGAAAATAATTGCGGAATCAGGAAATATGGGCAGTGATGTTTCATTTGCCAATATGTATCTGCTTCGTGAAAAATATGACATACAGATTTGCAGTTACAGAGGCTTTTTACTGCGGCACTACAACGGCTATTATGGAAGAAAGGGATATACCTTTCCGATAGGCACAGGCAGCCTGGAAAAAGCACTGCAAGCATTAAAAGAGGATGCAAAAAAACGCAGGGAGCCGCTGTACTTCTGTCTGCTCACGGAAGAACAAAAGCAGATGTTAGAGGAGGTTTTCCCGGATACATTTGTATTTGAGAGCAATCCGGGGGACAGCGACTACATTTATTCGCAGGAAGAACTGGCAAATCTGGCAGGAAAGGCATTTCATAAGAAGAAAAATCATTTTTCAAAGTTTGTAAGGACGTATCCGGAATACCGCTTTGAGCAGATAGGCGCGGCAAACTGGCAGGATGCGGTGCTTGTGGAAGATATGTGGTATTATGAACATTTGCAGGAAGAAGACGAGTCGCAGAAAAAAGAATATGCGGCGGTCAAAGAAGCGCTGGAGCATTTTGAACAGTTAGAGCTTTCAGGCGGGCTTTTATACGTCAATGATACACCGGCGGCGATGACGGTTGCTTCTTATATTAATGAAGATACGTGTGATATTCATTTTGAAAAGGCGGTCGGTGAATGTGTGACAAATGGTGCATATGCGGCGATTAACAGGCTGTTTGCACAGACGTTAAACTGCACATGGCTGAATCGCGAAGAAGATATCGGAATTGAGGGGCTTCGTAAAGCAAAAATGTCCTACCATCCTAAAATGCTGGTTAAGAAATATAATGCACATTTAAAAACACAGGACATTGTAGAATAAATCTGCGGGTCTGATTGGAAAGAAGGAGAGAAAATGCTTTCAAAAGTTTTGAAAAAAGAAACGTGTGCCGAGTGCCGTTTCTGCTGTTCGTTCAGAAGATGCAGTCTTTGGGAAACACCATTGTTTTCGAAAGAGGTTATGGATTCACTGGAAAAGAAGGGCAGTCCGGTTGTGTTTAAAAAGCAGACGGTTTCGGGAAAAGAATACGGTCAGATGGATTTAACAGGAAAATATCGTACGCAGGATTCCGAGGAGGAAGCCGCCTGTGAATTTCTGGATGCGCACAAGGGCTGTACGTTAAATAATGAAGAAAAGCCGTTTGACTGTAAAATATGGCCGCTCCGGATTATGAAGGAAAATGAAAAGTATGTCATTGCACTGACACCGACCTGTCCGGCAATCAATCAGGTGCCGCTGGAACAGATGAAGGCGATGGTTGAAGACGGACTTGGAAAAACCATTTATGAATATGCGAAGGAGCATCCGTACATTGTAAAGGAATACCGGGAAGGGTTTCCGGTTTTGATGACATTTTAAAAAATAACAAAGAAATAAATGCCGGGAAGCCGCATGAATACTGGAATTGCAAAAAAATAACAAAAAATTTCAAAAAAAATGAAAAAAGTGCTTGCATTTTGTTTTTTGTTATTATATAATACATCTTGTCGTTACGACATACGGCAAACGACATTGGGCTTTCGCCAAATGGTAAGGCACTGGATTCTGATTCCAGCATTGTGGGGGTTCGAGTCCCTCAAGCCCAGTCCTTTATCCCTCGCATGATTGCGAGGGATTTTTTGCATTATAGAACTATTTGTTTCGGAGCAAAACAAATAGCTATGATGGCAGATGAGAAATCGCCTTCGCGAATTTCTCATCGCCGCTTCGCAACAAGTTGCTCAGAATGGAGATTGGTGTGAAAATCCTTAAATCTAAGATTTTCACACAACAGTTTTGTGCCGCAGGCGTCACAAAACTGTCCTTATCGCAGAACTGAATAGATTCAGTTCGCGATTCCTCCGGCATTAAAATGCCTGCGGAATGGAGATTGGTATGATTGAATTAGGAAAAACACAATGTTTGAATGTTGTAAAAATCGTAGATTTTGGTATTTACCTTGGTACAGAAGAAGATAAAGTTTTACTGCCAAAGAAGCAGGTTCCGCAGGATATTGAAGTGGGCGATGCACTGACGGTTTTTGTTTACCGTGATTCCAGTGACCGTCTGATTGCGACGACGAAGACACCGAAGCTGGAACTGGGACAGATTGCAAAGTTAAAGGTTTCGGAAGTCGGTAAAATCGGTGCATTTTTAGACTGGGGACTGGAAAAGGATTTGTTCCTTCCATTTAAAGAGCAGACAACGCATGTGGAAAAAGGTGATACCTGTCTGACGGCACTTTATGTTGATAAGAGTAACCGTCTGGCAGCAACCATGCGCGTATATGATTATTTAAGCTGTGACAGTCCATATGTAAAAGACAGCGCCGTACAGGGAACAGTCATTGAAATTAACCCGGATTACGGTGTGTACGTAGCGGTAGATGACCGTTATTTTGGCATGATTCCGAAAAATGAAGTATTCGGAAAGATTCAGATAGGCGATACAATTCACGGCAGAGTATCGAAAGTGCGCGATGACCATAAACTGTCAATCAGTCTGAAACAAAAAGCCTATATACAAATGGATGAAGATTCCAGTATAATATATCATGCAATTGAAAAAAGAGGCGGAAGTCTTCCTTTTACAGATAAAGCAGCGCCTGAGATTATCAAAGCCGAATTTGATATGAGTAAGAATGCGTTTAAACGTGCGGTCGGGCGTCTGTTAAAAGAAGGAAAAATTGAGATTGCAGAAAGCTGTATCAAGCTGAAAAAGTAAAAAGGAGAGAAAGTATTATGCAGAAAGTTATCAGTACAAAGAGAGCGCCGGGGGCAATTGGACCTTACTCACAGGCAATTGAAATTAATAATATGGTATTTACATCAGGTGTCATTCCTGTAAATCCTGCAACCGGTGAAATTGCAGAGGGTGTGGAAGCACAGGCAGAGCAGGCATTTGAAAATCTTTGCCATCTGGTAGAAGATTCAGGCTCTAAGGTAGAAAATATTGTAAAGACAACCGTATTTATCAAGGAAATGAACGATTTTGGCAAAATCAACGAAATTTATAAGAAATATTTCAAAGAACCGTTCCCGGCACGTTCCTGTGTAGAAGTTGCAAGACTGCCAAAGGACGTTTTACTTGAAGTTGAAGCGATTGCATGGAAGTAATCTATGTGTAAACGAATTAACAGATTTATTCCGGCACTTTTTGTAAGCAGTATTGTGCTGACGATTCTTGCAGGAGCTGTTATTGCGGTAACGGGTGTGAATATACCGCTTTGGGGCAGTTATCTTATCAGTCAGGCAATTGTACTGCTTCCGGCACTGGTTTACGTAGCAGTCCATAAGATTAATATTATTGCGTGTATGCCGTACCGGAAACTGCGGATATCGGACGGACTGTTAAGCCTGCTGATTGGTTATACGCTGATTCCGCTGATGTTATTTATCAACAGTGTATCAGGACTGTTTTCAACAAATTATGTGCAGGGATCTGTGCAGGAACTGGTTGCATATCCATTTTGGCTGCAGCTTCTGATTATTGCAGTACTGCCTGCGTGTGTGGAAGAATTCGTTTTCCGTGGATTGATTTATCATTCTTACAGAAAAAATGGAATTTTAGGGGCAGCGGTGCTTAGCGGATTGGTCTTTGGGCTGATGCATTTGAATATCAATCAGTTAAGTTATGCGGCGGTAATGGGAATTATATTTGCACTGCTTGTAGAGGCTACAGGCTCTATGTATTCTTCAATGCTGGCACATTTTGCAGCGAATTCCTATTCGGTGATTCTGATGCAGCTGGTGTCAATGACATCAGGCGGCAGTGAACTGCTTGAACAGAGTGCGCAAGCAGCGGAAAGTTCAATGAACAGTGTGCCGGTGATTATTGCACAGCTTGTGATGCTTGGACTTGTGGCGGCAGGGTTTTTAGGAATTGCCTATCTGCTGTTTAAAAAGATTGCAGTCAGAAACGGACGATGGGAGTATCTGAAAGAACAGCTGCATAAGGGCTTTAAACCGCAAAACGGCGAGCGTTTTATAACACCTCCGCTGATTGCAACAGTTGCGGCGGCACTTGCATATATGCTTTATATAGAATTTATATAAAGTTTCCGGATGAAAATGCTTTGAATAAAAATATTTTGGGGACAGTATTGTGATAGAAATGTCACGATATTGTCCTTTTCTGCGAAAAGATGAAGTGGATGGGATGAATGGGCTTTTCGGATTTGGCACATTAAAATGTTTTTGAAATGAGGAAATGAAAAATGAATGCAGCAAAAAAACTTGTAACATTTGTTAAAAAAGAAACGGTTTTGTGCATTGCGGGTCTGCTGGCTGTGGTGAGTATGTTTATAATTCACCCGTCAGCAGACTATTTTGGTTATATCGATTACCGCGTGCTTGCGCTGTTGTTTTGTTTTATGGCAGTAGTTGCGGGCTTTCGCAGTGTGGGACTGTTTGAATGGCTTATCAAAAAAATGCTGTGCTATGTAAAAAATGCAAGACAACTGGAGCTGGTGTTGGTACTTGGCTGCTTTTTTGCCAGTATGTGGATTACAAATGATGTCGCCCTGCTGACGTTTGTGCCGTTTGCGGTGGCGGTATTACAGGCGGCAGGTCTGACAGAAAATCTGATTTTTGTCATTGTTATGCAGACGATTGCGGCGAATCTCGGCAGTATGTGTACGCCAATCGGGAATCCACAGAATCTCTATTTGTATTCGCTGTCGTGCAGTCCGGTTACAGCGTTTTTAAAGCTGATGTTTCCGGTGACGGCGGTGTCACTTGGATTACTGCTGGTGACGTCGCTTTGTATTCCTAAAAGGGAAATTAAGGTGCAGGCGGAGAGAGCTATTTTGGAACAGGGAGCGGCAGATAGAAAAGCGGCAGGCAGGGCTATATCAGACAGAAAGATGTCAGGTGCGGAAGTATCGGATAAAGAGGAAATGGTCCGGGAAAATGCAAAAGATGAGAAAGTACTGCTGTGTGGATATTTGACATTGTTTTTCCTGTGTATTCTGACAGTGCTTCATGTACTGGATTACAGAATGTTACTGGCTATTGTTATCGGTGTCCTTTTTGTATTGGACAGACAGTTGTTCACAAAGCCGGATTATATGCTGTTGATAACATTTGTGGCATTTTTTATTCTTGTGGGTAACATTAAAAATATGGACGGCTTCAGTGCTTTTTTAAGGACACATGTGGGCGGACACGAACTGGCAGCATCAATTTTTGCAAGCCAGATAATCAGTAATGTACCGGCGGCGGTGCTGCTGTCGGGCTTTACGGAAAATATCAATGCGCTGATTCTCGGCACGAATATCGGCGGACTGGGAACACTGATTGCATCAATGGCAAGTCTGATTTCTTATAAGCAGTATGCGCTTACGCCACAAAGTGAAAAAGGAAAGTATATGTTGGTATTTACCGGCTGGAATGTTGTATTTCTTGTGATTTTGTGGATTGTGGCGGCTGTATTTTATTAAAGAGAAAAAAATGAAAATTGGAAGCGCAAAACACAAACCGGAATCCGCAGGAAAAGCAGGAATGCCGGGACAGAGCGAGAGTGGGGGATACATAGAGGAAATGCATAAGTTAAAAAGAATATAAAAGTTTCTGAACCTTATATCAAAGTAAGGTTTAGAAACTAAATAAAAAAGGAGTTGTATATGAATTACTTCATAACAACTCCCTTTTTATAAGAAAATGAGAAAGGAAAAAATAATAAGAAAAACTAAACGTAGTAATCTATATTCTGTCCAAGATAAGGAGTAACGGAAGATTCCATAATCTTTACCATTCCATCGCCCATATCTTCGACGGTATCTAACGATTTACTAAGCATCGCAACACTGACATCGTTCAAAATGTTCTGTGTGCTCATTGCTGTTGATAAAGAAGCTATATCCATATTGCACCTCTTTCAAATATCTTATCAACTGTTTGTATCTTATGTATGTATTATAATACAAGGATTTGGAAAATGCAACACTTTTCTACAAAAAAATGAAGAAAAAAGAGAAAAAATGTCACATTTTATACAAAGTGGGGGCGAAAATAGTTCGTTCTGCTCAACGTGTTACTTAACTTCGCCGAACGAACTATTTTCGCCGGAGTAGGGTGGCAGCCCGGAGGGATTTTATCATAGTGTTACTTGACTTTGGTCCAGCACCATTGTTGGATGGTGGAGGAAAACTTCGCCGAATGAACTATTTTCGCCGGAGTAGGGTGGCAGCCCGGAGGGATTTTATCATAGTGTTACTTAACTTCGATCCAGCACCTTTGTTGGATGGTGGAGGAAAACTTCGCCGAACGAACTATTTTCACTGGTTAGTATAGTCCGCACATTTTCCGGGCATACTGTGGGAAAAGTAAGGAAAGCGGAGTGTGGGATGAAGCGGTATTTGTATTTGGCGGCAGGGACATTTTTGATGGCGGCAGCATATAAGAGCATTTATCAGTCGGTGGGTATGGTGACCGGCGGATTTTCGGGAATTGGAGTCATTGTAAACCGTGTAACAGGTGGCGTATGGGCGGGCGGCGTGCCACTGTGGATTACCAATGTTACATTAAATGTGCCATTGTTTATTGCTGCATTTTATATAGAAGGAAAAGAATTTATAAAAAACACTGTTACCGGGGCGGTACTGCTTACACTGTACCTGGCGGTGCTTCCGGCAGTTCCCGTAGATGCAGCGGATTATCTGCTGGCGGCAGTGTATGGCGGGGGGGGCCGCGGGGGCGGGGTCCGGCGGGTGATCCACACTGGGGCAGCCTGCGGAGCCGGTATCGGACTGGTGTTAAAATCCGGATTTACAACCGGCGGAACGGATATGCTGGGGGTATTGCTGCACCGGTTTTTCCGCCAGTATGCACTGGCAAGTATTATTCAGGTGCTGGACATGGCGGTTATTATTGCAGGTGTGCTGGTATTCGGAATGAGTGTCAGTCTGTATGCCATTATTGCCGTTTATGTCACGGCGCTGGTGACAGATACGGTGCTGGAAGGCACGAAGCAGGCAAGGGCAGTGTGGATTATTTCCGATAAAAATGAGCAGATTGCACCGGTGGTTATGGAAAAAATGCACCGTGGCATTACACGGTTTCCTGCAAGCGGGGTCTATACGCAGCAGGAAAAAAGTGTGCTGCTGTGCGTGGTTTCAATCAAACAGATACCGTATCTGAAAGAAATCGTAATGGAAATAGACGAAAACAGCTTTTTAATCGTTGGTGATGTTCGTGAAGTAATGGGGAATGGTTTTGTACAAAAGTTACAGTAAATCAGTGTCTATAGTAAATTTGACGAAAATATCCGCAGATATTTGTTGAAATACAATATGGTAATTATCGGCTGATTATTGTATTATTTATAACAACAACAGACGCGGGCAAGATGCGAAAGCGAAAGGCGTCATTTATTTAGGAGGATATTTTAAAATGGCAAGTTTATCACTTAAAAATGTTTGTAAAGTATATCCGAACGGTTTTGTTGCCGTAAAGGATTTTAATCTTGAAATCGCTGATAAGGAATTCATCATCTTCGTAGGACCTTCAGGTTGTGGTAAGTCTACAACTCTTCGTATGATCGCTGGTCTTGAAGAAATCAGTTCAGGTGAATTATGGATTGGTGATAAGTTAGTAAATGATGTAGAACCTAAGGATAGAGATATCGCGATGGTATTCCAGAACTATGCTCTTTATCCACATATGACAGTATATGATAACATGGCATTCGGTCTGAAGTTAAGAAAAGTACCAAAGGCTGATATCGATAAGGCTGTTCATGAAGCTGCTAAGATTCTTGATATTGAACATTTACTTGATCGTAAGCCAAAGGCTCTTTCAGGTGGTCAGAGACAGCGTGTTGCCATGGGTCGTGCAATCGTTCGTAGCCCTAAGGTATTCCTTATGGATGAACCTCTTTCAAACCTTGATGCAAAGTTAAGAGTTCAGATGCGTGTCGAAATCTCTAAGCTTCATCAGAGACTTGAAACAACAATCATCTATGTAACACATGACCAGACAGAAGCTATGACACTTGGTACAAGAATCGTTGTATTAAAGGATGGTATCATCCAGCAGGTAGATACACCAAGCAACCTTTACAACACACCAAACAACCTTTTCGTTGCTGGTTTCATCGGATCACCTCAGATGAACTTAATTGATGCTGAAGTTGTTCAGAGCGGTTCACAGGTAACATTAAAGATGAGCGATACAGTATCTATTACACTTCCGGCTGAAAAGAGTGAAAAGCTTAAGAGCTATGTTGGTAAGACTGTAGTAGTTGGTATCCGTCCAGAAGATATCAAGGATGATGAAGAGTTTGTTGCAGCTCATGCTGATCATACATTTGAAGCTCAGGTTAAGGTATATGAACTTCTCGGTGCAGAAGTTAACCTTCACTATGATATTGCACAGACAACATGTACAGCAAAGGTTAATCCTCGTACAACAGCTCGTCCTGGTGATACAGTTAAGTTTGCGATGGATATTGCAAGACTTCATGTATTCGATAAGGAAACAGAACAGGTTATCACTCACTAATTTGAATAAGTTACGTGATATGAAATCTGTAGAAATGGTTCCAAGAATCGTAATGTAAATCTAAAATTCATGAAATTTTTGAGGAAATGTATAGAAATTGTGCATTTCCTCTTTTTTTTTTTGGCAAATTGCATTACAATAGTAAAAGAACTAGCTAAAATCAAAGGAAAGGAAGTTTGGGATGATATCAAATCAGATTTTACAAACGACAGTTGATGGATTGAAGGCTATATCAAGAGTTGATTTCTGTGTAATAGATGCTGATGGTAAAGTGGCAGCGAAAACATTTGAGGATGCGCAAAACTGCATTGCAGATGCGATTGCATTTATGGACTCTCCGGCAGAAAGCCAGGTAGTGAATGGATATCAGTTTTTCAAGGTATTAGATGACCAGAATTTAGAATATATTCTTTTGGCAAAAGGAACAAGCGACGATGTGTATATGCTCGGAAAGCTTGCAGCATTTCAGATTCAGAATCTGTTTGTGGCATATAAGGAGCGGTTTGACAAAGATAATTTCATTAAGAATTTATTGCTGGATAACCTGCTGAGGGTAGATATGTATACAAGAGCTGAAAAGCTTCATATTGAAACAGATGTGAAACGTGTCGTATATATTATTGAAACAAAACATGAAAAGGATACGAGTGCGCTGGAAACAGTGCGTACATTGTTTGCGGGAAAAGTGCGTGACTTTATCACAGCAGTTGATGAGAAAAATATCATTCTCGTAAAGGAAGTCAAAGGCACGGAAACTTACGATGAGCTGGATAAGACCGCAGAGGTTATTATTGATATGCTTAATACGGAAGCGATGAGTGCTGCACATATTGCATACGGTACGATTGTCAATGATATTCGTGAAGTTTCGCGTTCTTATAAGGAAGCGAAGATGGCACTGGATGTCGGAAAGATTTTCTACAGCGACAAGAATGTGGTGGCATACAACCGCCTTGGAATCGGACGCCTGATTTATCAGCTGCCGATGCCGCTGTGCCAGATGTTTATTAAGGAAATTTTTGATGGCAAATCGCCGGATGAATTTGACGAAGAAACACTGTCAACCATCAATAAGTTTTTTGAAAACAGCCTGAATGTTTCAGAAACGTCCAGACAGCTTTATATCCACCGGAATACACTGGTGTATCGTCTGGATAAGCTGCAAAAGAGTACAGGACTGGATCTGCGTATATTTGATGATGCGATTACATTTAAAATTGCGCTGATGGTTGTAAAATATATGAAGTATATGGAAAGTATTGATACATTTTAATGGAGGAGATTACGGATGATAATCTTAGAGGATGTTACAAAGACGTATTCTTCTGGTGTCCCGGCGTTGAACGGGATTAATCTGCATGTCCAGAAGGGTGAGTTTGTATTTATAGTAGGTAAGAGTGGTTCTGGTAAGTCTACACTCATTAAGCTGTTGTTAAAGGAATTAGACCCGACAACAGGAAAGATTTATGTTAATAAAAAATATCTGAATAAAATTACAAGAAAGAAGCTGCCTTATTTAAGAAGGGATATCGGTGTTGTTTTTCAGGATTTCCGTCTGTTACCGGACAGAAACGTATTTGAAAATATTGCATTTGCACAGCAGGTCATTGAAGCACCGACAAGACAGGTTAAAAGCCGTGTATTGTCCATGCTTTCCATGGTTGGTCTGCTGGACAAGTATAAGGCATATCCGAATGAATTATCCGGTGGTGAACAGCAGAGAGTTGCGATCGCCAGAGCGTTAGTGAATCGTCCGGCAATTTTACTGTGCGATGAACCGACCGGTAATCTGGACCCTGCCAATTCGGCCGAAATCATGAAGATTTTAAATCAGGCAAATAAGCAGGGAACAACGGTGCTTGTGGTAACACACAATATGGAAATTGTACAGCAGATGAAAAAGAGAACAATTACCATGAGTGAAGGTAAAATAATCAGCGATTTGGAAAAAGGTGGATATTTCTATGAAGATTAGGTCAATATTTTATCATTTGAAACAGGGTTTCAAAAATATTTATAGAAACAGGCTGTTTTCCCTGGCTTCAATTGCCACCATTACAGCGTGTGTATTTTTGTTTGGCGTTTTTTATTCTATTATGATGAATTTTGAGTATATGGTAAAGAAAGCTGAAAATGAAGTCTGTGTTACGGTGTTCTTTGATGAAGGACTTTCGGATACAGAGATTAAGAAGCTGGGTGATACAATCAGCAACCGTGTAGAGGTTTCAAGCGTTCATTATACATCGGCTGAAGAAGCATGGAATAACTTTAAGTCAGAATATTTTGCAGCATATCCGGATCTTGCGGAAGGCTTTAAGGATAATCCGCTGATTAATTCGGCATCCTATGAAGTTTATTTAAGTGATGCGGGAATGCAGGGAACGCTGGTTACATATCTTGAAAATCTGGACGGCGTGCGTCAGGTCAACCGTTCCGAAGCAACAGCGAGCGGTCTGTCAAGTGCGGCAAAGCTGGTTGGATATGTGGCAATTGCAGTGATTATAATTCTGCTCGCAGTTTCCATCTTCCTGATTACCAATACGATTGTCATTGGTATTACAGTCCGTAAAGAGGAAATTTCGATTATGAAATTTATCGGAGCAACGGATGCGTTTGTTAATGCACCGTTCTTCGTAGAGGGTATTGCAATTGGTATCATCGGTGCGATTATTCCCATTGTGATTTTCCGTTATATGTATCAGAATGTTATTGCATATGTTTTGAATAAATTCTCAATTTTGAATAACATTCTGGCATTTCTCCCGGTATCAGAAGTATTCCGGATTCTTACACCGGTTGCAATCGCGCTGGGTATTGGAATTGGTGCACTGGGCAGTTTCTTTGCTGTGCGGAAGCACGCAAACGTTTAATGAACAACAAGGTGCTGTCGCAGGAAAGCCACGAGATGACTCTTGCGTGGCACCTTTCGTTTTTGGGGCGAAACATATACCCGGATGGGCATAGTCGCTTAAGAATGGAGGAAAGTATGGCACATAGGCGAATAAAAAGAGGGATTTCCGTAGTTCTTATTCTGTTTATGCTGGTCATTTATGTCAATGCGCCGTTTGGAAACGGAATCCGCGCATTTGGGGATACAGTAACAGATTTGAATCAGGCAAAAGATAAGCAGGACCAGTTAAACAGCCAGTATGAAGATACGAAAAAACAGCTGGAACAGCTCCACCAGGAATCTGCGGATACGAAAAGTTATATTGAACAGCTGGATGGAAAAATGTCATCGCTGGATAATAGTCTGCAATCGCTAAATACACAGATTGAGGATATGCAGAATCAGATTGAAGAAGCAAAAGTCAATCTGGAACAGGCTGAAATTGATGCAGATGTGCAGTACGATTCGATGAAATTAAGAATCCAGTTTATGTATGAGAGAAATGAAGATACATATCTGGACATTTTGCTGTCTTCATCGAGTCTTGCGGATTTATTAAATAAGGCAGATTATATTACAAAGATTTCAGAGTATGACAGACAGAAGCTTCAGGAATATGAAGAAACGATTCAGTATATTGAACAGACAAAGCAGGATCTGGAAAGTGATTATGCGGAACTGGATACGATGAAGATTTCACTCGAAGACCAGAAGTCGGCACTGGCACTGGTACAGCAGGCAAAGGAACAGGAACTTGCGGTGCTGTCAACACAGACGACAAAGACGGCATCAACAAAGGCGCAGCTTGAAAAAGAGATGCAGGAACAGGAGAATGAAATCTTAAATCTTGTAGCGAAGAAGCAGCAGGAAGATGCGGCGGCAGAAGCAGCGAAAAAAGCCGAGGAAGAAAAGAAGAATCAAAACAGCAGCTCGGGACAGAATAGCAATAGCAGCAGTAATAATAACAGTAACAGCGGAAACAGTTCAACGCCGTCAAGCAGCGGATTTATCTGGCCAACGGTTTCAAAGCGTATCACATCGCCGTTTGGTGATACGGAGGATCGAAGTTCGCCGCATAAGGGACTGGATATCGGTGCAGTCAGTGTTGGTGTTGCCGGTGATCCGATTTATGCTTCAGCATCAGGAACCGTTATTATTGCAAAATATAGTGCAACTGCGGGCAATTATATTACGATTGACCACGGAAACGGATTCAGTACGGTTTATATGCACTGTTCGGCTTTGAAGGTTTCGGTCGGTGATACCGTAACGCAGGGACAGACCATTGGATTGATGGGAACAACAGGAAATTCGTATGGTGTTCATCTGCATTTTGCAATGATTAAGAATGGAACGTATGTGAATCCACAGTCGTATTTATAAAGAAAATTATTTATAAAGAACGGCATAGGCGAAGATATATAGCTGCAGAGCAGCATATTTATAAGGAAGTAAGCCGTAAAAACAGCAGGAAGGATTTAGACAGCGCATGAATGAGTTAGAAGAAAATCAGCAGATGGTGAAAAAAAGCGGATTTGGCAGAGGTCTGATATTCGGCGTGATAGCCGGGTTGTCAGTTGCCATACTGGCAGGTGTTGTTCTTTTAAATGTTTTTTATCACAAAGGATTTGTCCATATAGGCGTAAATGGTGAAATTTATGTGCAGGATACAGCAACGACAGAAGATGAGGGCATCGGCAGTGAAGTAGAAGCAAAGCTGAATGCAATCGATTCTTTAATGGATTTGTTCTATATGGAAGATGTGGATACGGACACGGCAAAAGAGATGATTTACAAGGCGTATCTGGCATCTTACGGTGATAAATATACGGTTTATTATACACCGGATGAATATAAGAGTCTGTTAGAATCCACAACCGGAAAGTTTTACGGTATCGGCGCGGTCTGCCAGAAAAGTGATGACGGTGCGGTGCTGGTGATTGACGCGTATGAAGACGCACCGGCTTATGCGGCGGGACTTCGCAATGGCGATAAAATTACAACGGTGGACGGAACTGATATTACGGACATGGATTTAAGCAGTGCGGTTGCGCTGATAAAAGGTGAAAAAGGAACGAGTGTGCATTTGGATGCCGTCCGTGATGATGCGGCATTTTCCGTTGATGTTGTCCGTGATGAAATCAAGGCGCAGACGGTTGAATATGAAATGCGGGAAAATCAGATTGGATATCTGTCTGTTTCACAGTTTGAAGATGTAACGACACAGCAGTACAAGGATGCATTGCAGGTACTGGAAGATGAGGGCATGCAGGGACTTGTGATTGATTTGCGGGATAATCCGGGTGGTGTGCTGGATACGGTTGTCAAAATGCTGGATTATACACTTCCGGATGGGCTGATTGTGTATACAGAAAACAAAAGCGGCAAAAGGACAGAGTATAAGGGGACAGACGGTCATGAACTGGATATACCGATAGCAGTTTTAGTCAACGGCAACAGTGCCAGTGCTTCGGAAATTTTTGCAGGTGCCATGCAGGATTACGACAAGGGTGAAATTATCGGAACACAGACCTTTGGAAAAGGAATCGTTCAGACGATTAAGCCGTTGACGGACGGAAGTGCCATAAAACTGACAACGGCAAAATATTACACACCAAACGGTCAGAATATCCATGGACAGGGTGTGACACCGGATATTACGGTAGAACAGGGAACAGATGAAAATGAGGACACTCAGTGGAATACAGCGGTTGAATATCTGATGGAGGAAATGCAGAAATAGATATGAATTTTCAACCTGTATAAAATAAATAAAATGAATATATAGTAGATAAAGAATAAGCCCCTTTGGCAGACATGGTAAATTGTACCGGTTCCAAAGGTTAGACGTAAAAATCTAATCTTTTGGAGAGCGGTACAAAGAACCCGGACTGCTGCAGGGGCTTTAATTATTACAAAAAATCGTCAATGCACAGCGGGATGCCGAGCGGTTCACGTAAGACCTGAAGACACATATCGCTGCGTGTGCCCTGTGACCATTTGATAAGTGTCATACAACGGTTTTCGATTTCAATCGCAGTAATGCCGGCGGGGGATACACAGCTTCCGGTGTTGCAGTACGGAGAGGTACGGTTTCCGATAACGGGGCGGTGGGTGTGACCGGCAATCAGAATCAGTTCGTGCTGTTTTGCCCATGCGGACAGCTTCTTTTCCGTAGCATTTTTCTTTGTGTGGTTTTTGGCGGCACTGGTTGGATCAGGGATTCCAAGGGATTCCAAAGGACGCCATACACAGCGGACAAGAAACCGTGAAAGCCGCCAGAGGGTGCTGTTTAACAAATCACTTTGATGTCCGTGCAGTAAAAAGAGGTCTTTTCTTTTGGCGCAGTCTTTTAAAATAATTCCGGGATAAAATGTAATTTCGGGAAACAGCGGGATTTCACACTGCTCCTGCCAGCAGAAGCACGAAGAAAAACAACGTCCGCTAAAGTGGGCACTGCGTTTGGTAATATCGTGATTACCGTAGACGGCGTAAAACCGGTGTTTCGCATAAAAGCGGGAGAGCAGTTCAAAACTTTGGGCATGCATTTCGCGAATCGGGCACATGGAACGGTTTTCCCAAAGTTCATCGCCGTCACCCAGTTCAATATAAGTAAAGCCGTGGGAAAAGTAGTATTTTAAGGCAGCAAGATAGAGATATTCATTTTTCAGGAAATTATCATTGCTTCTGCCTGTTCCGCGGTGGCAGTCACTAAACAGTACATATTTTGATGAAGGATTTAAGGGCAGGCAGAAAGCGTTTTCATAGGCATTTGTAATACGTGAATTGGCACTCATAGACAGGTCACCTCCGGCATCGGTGGAATTTCTGCGTTTTGTGGCGTTTCATCCGCAGCAGGCGGCGGAAGGCAAACGGCAGATAAAAGTACAGATATAGAATCTGTTCATAACAGTCGGTAAAAGGTCGTGTGATTTTATTAAAAATACGACAATAAATGCGGTTTACGCGCTGTGCCATGTGCGTAACAAACGGACGTTTACAGCGCGGCTGGAAGCTGTGCGGTATGCTGAAGGTAAAGGCAACGGAAGCACTGCACAGTTCAATATCGTAAGGGCAGTACCCTTTGGCAATCAGTGCATCGGTAAAGCTGTCCGCCATTTCACGGTCTAAAAAGGTGATGGAAATGCGCAGTGACAAATCCTGCGGATAGGCAAAAAATCCCGGACGGAAGCCCGTCAGCCACCAGTGGGTCTGTCCGATGCAAAACAGTGGTCTGCCTTGATAAAAAAGCTGCATGGACAGCGGCAGCATGAGAGAATTGGAAATGCTTTCAAAGCGGGCATTGGTAAGCCGGTCCGGTGACAAAATTGTATCGGCACGGTAGATGCCGATTTCGGCGCCGCAGCTGATACCGTACTGACCTTTCCAGAATTCAATCAGCCATGTTCTGTTATCATAGTCAAAATAAACCGGTTCGCAGTCAAATACCATTTTAAAATGTGGTGCAGAGTAGTCAAAAAGACGTGTATAGCCAAAGGTGCGCTGCCACGAATCAATATCGGATGTGATAATATTCTGCTGTGGGCAGGAGAGAAATCCAAACGGCTGCATCAGTTCGTCAAGCAGCTTTTTCTGTGCACAGGGGCTCATATTGCGGATTTTTTGGATAATCCGTTTTCTGCGCCGGTGAAAAAAGACCGCAAAAAAAATGCATATCAGGATAAAAATGCCGAAGAAAATGTACATAGGAAAATCCTTGAGCTTGTTTTTATTATGATATGCGGGCGGAGATGAAATGTGTGCCGAAAGAAACCGGGATAAAATGAAGATGAAGCGGATTCGTATAAAGTGTGGCCTATGTTGAAATAATTAAATGAAGTACATTTATAATAGAAAGAAAATAAAAATAGAACAAATGTTTGAAAATGCTGTACATTAAAAAATGGGTGTGGTATAATCCAGTTAGAAAAGAAGCCGCAGTGTTGAAAGTAGAGGATAGAGGTTATGGAGCGTTTTAAATTAGTATCAGAATATCAGCCGACCGGCGACCAGCCGCAGGCAATCGAGAAGCTGGCGAAGGGTTTTGAGGAGGGAAACCAGTTTGAAACACTGGTAGGTGTTACCGGTTCGGGCAAGACATTTACAATGGCAAATATTATTGAGCGGGTGCAGAAGCCGACACTCATTATTTCGCATAATAAGACGCTGGCGGCACAGTTGTACGGGGAGATGAAGGAGTTTTTCCCGGAAAATGCAGTAGAGTACTTTGTTTCCTATTACGACTACTATCAGCCGGAAGCTTATGTGCCGTCCAGTGATACGTATATTGCAAAGGATTCGGCAATTAATGATGAGATTGATAAACTGCGCCATTCGGCAACTGCCGCACTGTCAGAGCGGCGGGATGTGATTATTGTAGCTTCGGTTTCGTGCATTTACGGTTTAGGTGCGCCGGTGGATTATCAGAACATGGTGATTTCGTTAAGACCGGGCATGGAAAAGGATAGGGACGACGTAATCCGCAAGCTGATTGACATTCAGTATGTCAGAAGCGATACGGATTTTAAGCGTGGTACATTCCGTGTGCGCGGGGACGTTTTGGAGGTGTATCCGTCTGCATCCAGCGGCGACGCGGTCCGTGTGGAGTTTTTCGGGGATGAAGTAGACCGGATTGCACAGATTGATTCACTGACAGGTGAGGTCAAGCTGGAATTAGACCATATTGCCATTTTCCCAAACTCCCATTATGTTGTTGAGAAAGAAAAAATGGAACAGGCGATTGTGAATATCAAAGCGGAGTTAGAGGAGCGCGTAAAGTTCTTTAAAAGTGAAGATAAGCTGATTGAGGCACAGCGGATTGCGGAACGGACGAATTTTGATATTGAGATGATGCAGGAAACGGGATTTTGTTCGGGTATTGAGAATTATTCCAGACATCTTGCGGGACTTCCGGCAGGGGTGCCGCCGTATACACTGATGGACTACTTCCCAGATGATTTTTTAATTATTGTCGATGAGTCGCATATCACGATTCCACAGATACGCGGCATGTATGCAGGCGACCAGTCCAGAAAGTCGACACTGGTGGATTACGGCTTCCGTCTACCGTCTGCGAAGGATAACAGACCGCTGAATTTTACAGAATTTGAAAATAAGATTTCGCAGATGCTGTTTGTATCGGCAACACCGGCAGCATACGAGCGGGACCACGAACTGCTGTCTGCCGAGCAGATTATCCGCCCGACAGGTCTGTTAGACCCGGAAATCAGCGTGCGTCCGATTGACGGACAGATTGACGATCTGGTATCGGAGATTCACAAAGAAACTGAAAAACATAACAAGATTCTTGTGACAACACTGACAAAGCGCATGGCAGAGGATTTAACGGATTATCTGAAAGAACTGGGAATCCGTGTAAAATATCTGCATGCGGATATTGATACACTGGAGCGACAGCGCATTATCCGCGATATGCGCCTGGATGCGTTTGATGTGCTGGTCGGCATTAACCTTTTAAGAGAAGGTCTGGATATTCCGGAAATTTCGCTGGTTGCCATTCTTGATGCGGATAAGGAAGGCTTTTTAAGAACGGAAACCTCACTGGTACAGACGATTGGACGAGCCGCACGAAACAGCGAAGGACACGTTATCATGTATGCGGATAAGATTACGGAGTCTATGGAAAAGGCAATCGGGGAAACAGAGCGCCGCAGAAAGATTCAGCAGGCATATAATGAAGAACACGGGATTACGCCGCAGACAATCCGCAAAGCAGTGCGTGATTTAATCAGTATTTCAAGAGCGGCAGAGGCAGATGACGGACCGTCCGACACGTTAAAGAAGGATTATGAATCCATGAGTGTCAAGGAACTGGAAAAGGTAAAGAAAGAAATTGAAAAGAATATGCATAAGGCGGCGGCAGAATTAAACTTTGAGGAAGCTGCGGCCCTGCGTGATAAGATGATAGAGATTAACCAGTATCTTTATGAAAATAAGTAGATGATAGTAAATAAAGGAAAAACATTGTCAGAAAATGGAGGAAACAATGGAAAAGGGAAAATTCAGGCAGTTTATTAAAATACGCGGAGCAAATGAACATAATCTGAATAATATTTCGGTCGATATTCCAAGAAACGAGCTGGTTGTGCTTACAGGGCTGTCCGGTTCGGGAAAGTCTTCATTGGCATTCGATACCATTTATGCGGAAGGTCAGCGAAGATATATGGAATCCCTGTCTTCTTATGCAAGACAGTTCCTCGGACAGATGGAAAAACCAAATGTAGAGAGTATTGAAGGCTTATCTCCGGCGATTTCCATTGACCAGAAATCTACGAACCGCAATCCGCGTTCAACGGTCGGTACGGTGACGGAAATTTACGATTATTTCCGACTGCTGTATGCAAGAGTCGGCATTCCGCATTGTCCGAAGTGTGGCAGGGAGATTAAGAAACAGACGGTTGACCAGATGGTAGATGTGATTATGCAGCTGCCGGAGCGGACGAAAATCCAGCTTCTGGCGCCGGTTGTCCGCGGACGAAAAGGTGAACATGTCAAGTTGTTTGAACAGGCTAAAAAGAGCGGTTATGTCCGTGTAATTGCAGACGGCAATATGTATGAACTGACCGATGAGATTAAGCTGGAAAAGAATAAAAAGCACAATATTGAAATTGTAGTGGACCGCTTATCCGTGCGGGAAGGAATCCAGAAGCGTCTGACCGATTCGATTGAAACTACACTGAAACTGGCAGATGGCCTGATGACAGTGGATGTCATTGACGGTGAGCCGATGCATTTCAGCCAGAGCTTTGCCTGCCCGGATTGTGAAATCAGTATTGAAGAAATCGAACCGAGAAGCTTCTCGTTTAACAATCCGTTCGGTGCGTGTCCGGAGTGTTTCGGACTGGGCTATAAAATGGAATTTGATGTCGGACTGATGATACCGGATGAGCGGTTAAGCATTGATGAAGGTGCGATTGTGGCAATGGGCTGGCAGTCGGTGACGGACGAGGGCAGTTTTACAAGAGCGATTATGAAAGCACTTGCGGAAGAATATCATTTCAGCCTTTCTACACCGTTTCAGGATTATCCGCAGGAAATCCGCGATATTATTATTCACGGAACAAACGGACATTCCGTAAAGGTGCATTACCGCGGACAGCGCGGCGAAGGTGTGTACGATATAGCGTTTGAGGGCTTAATCCGCAATATGCAGAAGCGTTACCGTGAAACCGGTTCGGATACAATGAAACAGCAGTATGAAGAATTTATGCAGATTACACCGTGTAAGGCATGTAAGGGTCAGCGTTTAAAGCCGTCTTCCCTTGCCGTGACTGTTGCGGATAAAAATATTTATGAGATTACCAATCTTTCGATTGTTAAATTGCAGGAGTTTTTACAGAATATGCAGCTTTCGGAAAGACAGCTTGCAATCGGCAGTCAGATTTTAAAGGAAATTAAAGCACGAATCCAGTTCTTAATGGATGTCGGACTGGATTATCTGGCACTGTCCCGTGCAACAGCGACCCTGTCGGGTGGAGAAGCGCAGAGAATCCGTCTGGCAACACAGATTGGTTCGGGGCTGGTAGGTGTTGCGTATATTTTAGACGAGCCGAGTATCGGACTGCACCAGCGTGACAATGACAAGCTGTTAAAGACACTCCTGCATTTGCGTGATCTGGGAAATTCCGTGCTGGTGGTGGAACATGATGAAGATACGATGCGTGCCGCCGATTATATTGTGGATATCGGTCCGGGTGCCGGTAAGAATGGTGGAAATGTCGTGGCAGTCGGAACGGCTGAGGATATTATGCGCTGTAAGGAATCGGTGACAGGTGCGTATTTAAGCGGTAGAATTAAGATTCCTGTACCGAAGGAGCGCAAAAAGCCGACAGGCTGGATTACGGTCAAGGGAGCAAGAGAAAACAATCTTAAAAATGTAGACGTGGATATTCCGTTGGGTGTGCTGACCTGTGTAACCGGTGTTTCCGGTTCGGGAAAGAGTTCACTGGTCAACGAGATATTGTATAAGCACCTTGCAAAGTCTTTAAACCGTGCAAGATGTATTGCAGGAAAGCATGACGACATTGTCGGAATTGAGCAGTTGGACAAGGTCATTGATATTGACCAGTCACCAATTGGACGGACACCGCGTTCTAATCCGGCAACATATACCGGGGTATTCGATATGATTCGTGATTTGTTTGCGGCAACAACCGATGCTAAGGAACGCGGATACAAAAAAGGACGTTTCAGCTTTAATGTTAAGGGCGGACGCTGCGAAGCCTGCTCCGGTGACGGTATTATTAAAATTGAAATGCACTTCCTGCCGGACGTTTATGTGCCTTGCGAAGTCTGTGACGGCAAGCGTTACAACAGGGAAACGCTGGAGGTTAAGTACAAGGGCAAGAACATTTACGATGTACTGGATATGACGGTGGAAGAAGCCGTTACCTTCTTTGACAATGTGCCGAGTATCCGCCGTAAAATCGAAACACTCAATGATGTCGGACTGTCTTATGTCAAACTGGGACAGCCGTCTACAGAGCTTTCCGGCGGTGAAGCACAGCGTATCAAGCTGGCAACGGAGCTTTCAAAGCGAAGCACGGGAAAGACGATTTATATTTTGGACGAGCCGACAACGGGACTGCATTTTGCCGATGTGCATAAGCTGGTTGACATTTTGCATAAGCTGACGGAAGGCGGCAATACAGTGGTGGTAATCGAGCATAATCTCGATGTGATTAAGACGGCTGATTATATCATTGATATGGGACCGGAAGGCGGCGACCGCGGCGGCACAGTGATTGCCAAGGGTACACCGGAGGAAGTTGCAAAGGTCAAGAAGTCCTATACCGGGCAGTATGTGAAGAAGTATCTGGAGACGGAGTAGTTCGGGAATGAAAAGTAGTGTGGCGATACAGCCGATTGAGAAAGAGTGGAAAGACAGATGATTCGCGGAGTAATATTTGATATGGACGGTGTGATGATTGATTCGGAGCGCCAGTCTAACGAAGGGTGGCTTTGGGCGGCAGAACAGCTTGGCGTTGAAATGCCGATGTGGCTGATTGACAGCTTTAAGGGCGCACCCAACACATTGAGCTGTCAGTTTTTTGACAATTATTACCATGGCAAAATTGACTATTGGGAAGCACGAAAACTCAGAACGGAGCATATTTATAAAATTCGGGAAAAAGAAGGTTTGCCGATAAAAAAGGGACTGTTTGAATTGTTGGATTATATCCGTGAAAACGGAATAAAGTGTGCAGTTGCAACGTCTACCCGCAGGGAAAGTGCTGAAAAGACGCTGCATACGATTGGTGCATGGGAATATCTGGACAATGTGGTTTATGGGGACAGCGTGGAACACGGCAAACCCGAACCGGATATTTTTCTGGCGGCGGCAGATAGAATTGGTGTGCCGCCACAGGAGTGTATTGTCATTGAAGACAGCATTAACGGCATTAAGGCGGGACATGCCGCAGGCATGAAAGTCGTGCATGTGCCGGATACGATTCAGATTGATGATACAATTCGTGCGCTGACTTACTGCGTGTGTGAGCATTTAGGCGAGGTGCCGGACGTGATTGAAAAATTAAATGTGCAGGTGTAGATTTGCCGGGAGTTGACAAAGAGGATTACAAAATGACTTTTTAAAAATCAGATTTTAAAAGTGAAGTAAAACAGGCAGAATAAGGCAGAATTGGCGGTTGCCAAGTATGGATTTGTTTTGTATAATGAAATAATACAATGAGCAGCAAAAGTAAAAGTTTCTGTTAATTAGGAAATGATTGCGCAATAAGAAGGAGGAAAACAGTGAACAGCGAATTAGTGTTGGTTCTTGATTTTGGCGGTCAGTACAATCAGTTGATTGCAAGACGTGTCAGAGAATGTAATGTATATGCAGAAGTGATTCCATACACAACAAGTCTGGAAGACATTAAAGCTAAAAATCCAAAGGGTATTATTTTTACCGGTGGTCCAAACAGTGTTTATAAGGAGGATTCACCGTCTTATGATAAATCAATTTTTGAAATTGGTGTGCCGATTCTCGGAATCTGTTACGGTTCACAGCTTATGGCATATAAGCTGGGTGGAGAAGTTGCGACAGCACCGGTCAGCGAGTACGGAAAGACAGATGTTGAAGTAGATACGTCTTCCTTGCTTTTTGAAGGAGTGTCTGCAACGACAACAACATGGATGAGCCATACGGATTATATCGCAAAAGCACCGCAGGGTTTTAAGATTACAGGCCACACAGGCAACTGTCCTGTTGCGGCTATGGAAAATGCAGAAAAGAAGTTATATGCGGTACAGTTCCATCCGGAAGTAATGCATTCCGTAGAAGGTCAGAAGATGTTGCACAATTTCTTATTTAATGTATGTAAATGTACCGGTGACTGGAAAATGGATTCTTTCGTGGAAACAACGATTGCACAGATTCGTGAAAAAGTCGGTGACGGTAAAGTACTTTGTGCATTATCAGGCGGTGTGGATTCATCTGTTGCGGCCGTTATGCTTGCAAAAGCAGTCGGCAAGCAGCTGACCTGCGTATTCGTAGACCACGGTCTGTTACGTAAAAATGAAGGTGATGAAGTAGAAGCTGTATTCGGACCGGATGGTCCATATGACCTGAATTTTATCAGAGTCAATGCACAGGAACGTTTCTACAGCAAACTTGCAGGAGTTACAGAACCGGAAGCAAAAAGAAAGATTATCGGAGAAGAATTTATCCGTGTATTTGAAGAAGAAGCAAAGAAAATCGGTGCTGTCGATTATCTTGTACAGGGAACGATTTATCCGGATGTCATTGAATCCGGTCTTGGAAAATCTGCAACGATTAAGTCCCACCATAATGTAGGCGGACTTCCTGATTATGTAGATTTCAAGGAAATCATCGAACCGCTTCGTATGCTGTTTAAGGACGAAGTAAGAAAAGCCGGACTGGAGTTAGGAATCCCGGAATATCTGGTTTACCGCCAGCCGTTTCCGGGACCGGGACTTGGTATCCGTATTATCGGAGAAGTAACGGCAGATAAGGTTCGTATCGTTCAGGATGCGGATTACATTTACCGTGAAGAAATCGCTAAGGCAGGAGTAGAAGGTCTTGGACAGTATTTCGCCGCCCTGACGAATATGCGCAGTGTCGGTGTTATGGGCGATGAGCGTACTTATGATTATGCCGTTGCACTCCGTGCCGTATGCACAGCCGATTTCATGACTGCCGACTGCGCCCAGATTCCATGGGACGTTTTAAGCACAGTTGCAAACAGAATTGTCAACGAAGTCAAAGGGGTAAACAGAGTGCTGTACGACTGCACGAGCAAACCGCCGGCTACGATTGAGTTTGAATAACGGATATATCCTCGGAAAGCCTGTATTTATGGGTTTTCTGAGGATTTTTTTTGCTTTCTACGGGACAAATATGGGACACGTTCTTTTAATATTCGTTCATGGGACACTAGAAGCGTTATCGCAGTAAGATTTCATGCCAAATTATTTAAGAACGGTTTTATAAAAGAACATGTAAAAATGATAAACTCATAAAGTCCGGTCTTGATTATTCTTATTTCTAAAACCCAAAAACCCAATAAAAAGTAGATAAGATTGTTCATGGGGTATCTTATTATATTCAAAACCCAAAAACCCATAAAATTGATATATGTATTGAGTCATTTTTGATATAATTAATTTCAGAAAAGGAAATTGTAAGTTAAACCCAAAAACCAAAAGAAAAGAGGATATGTATATGTATCAATTTACAGATGCCATTGGCAAGGTAAAATTCGATGAAGAATTTTCAGATGTGGTAGACAATATTAAAAATGATTGTAAGCAGTTAGAATGCATGAGTTTTTCTGATGCTGTCATTAAAATAAATGAGTGGATAGACAAGGTTTTTAGTCCATGTAAATGTTCCATAATAGATTATCCAGAGTGGTTCAAGATTGTAGTATGGAGAATTATATACAATGAGCTTAAAACTAATCCACAGGCTAGGCAGACAGAACTTATAGAGGATAATATTAATTTGCCCAAGGATGTATTTGGAAAAAAATACTGGAATATGTATTCACCTGACATGAAACTTCAACAAGAAGAGTATGATAATTTATTCTTGCCATTTAATTATGCACAGGTCGAGTGTAATCATATATACAGGGCGATGATTCATCATATTATATGTAGTGCAGTTGTTCCTACGGATACTATTGTAGATGTGTTTGGAAAACTTGGACTTGTGCCTGCATTATGTGCAAATGGATATAAGAATAAGAAAGTTTGTGTTAATGAGAGAGAGTATATGATTTTAACTAAAATACAGCCTGCATTTAAAAGAAAACTGCGTATATACAAATATATAGAGAGGGTACAAAAGTTTTTAAAGAGCAGTTATCCAGATGAACAGAAAGAAAAGGTGTCAGAAATTATAGGGTTAGCTGGTGTATTGTTTAGCTCATATATAGACAAAAAGAAAATAGAAAAATATGATATCTATTTTTTATCGGCATATTTTATAATGTATAAATGTCTTTTGCCAGAATATTGGATTGATTCTAATTTGGAAGTGTGGAAAACAGAAAGGCTAAAAAAAGATGATGTGGAAAGCAAAAAAGAGAATTCTAGTAACCAAGAGTATGAATTAACTAATAATAAAAAGTTCATGTATGATACATGGATATCTCATTGGATAGATGAGGGAAGAGGATATAAGGATAGGGTTGAAGGATTTATAAATTTATCTAAAAGTGATTTGTTTACATTTATGGATAGATTTTTAAAACTTGAATTTTGATACCTACAATTCTTTAACACCTAACTGGTATTATAAAGTGTTACGAT
>OATU01000717.1_pt1 | contig 26018 bp, 34 predicted proteins | sample 1516711 | NCBI WGS metagenome assembly OATU01 (sample SAMEA2579971, study PRJEB22360) | human gut metagenome | biome: human gut; feature: human-associated habitat; material: faeces | place: Denmark | collected 2008/2010 | reverse complement strand
GATGGGATGGTCAGTCTACGGAGATCCGAACTATGTTAATAAGGTCATGGGATACTATGAGAACGCCGATAGCAAACTGGAAGGCAAGGATGCTTTCTTAGTGCCGATGAAAAGCTATACACTGACCAGTGGTGTTGGACCGCGAAGTCTCGGAGATTATCACTATGGAACAGATATCGACGGAGGATATGGATCCAATATCTATGCACCGGCATCCGGTACGGTTTACGAAGTATCGAATGTCTGTCCGCCGGATAATGGCTATATGGGAAATACTTGTCCATATAATGGTGGTTATATCGGTGGTGGAAATTATGTAATGCTGAAAGTCTCCTATAAGAAGGAACAATACTATATCTTCTTATGCCATATGAAAAGGACCATGGTCACAAAAGGTCAGAAGGTAAAAAAAGGACAGAAGATCGGTGAACAGGGACATAGCGGCAACAGCACCGCTTCACATCTGCATATCGAGATCCACAAAGGAACCGCACGTATCGCTACAAAGGATGGCCTGTTAGATCCGGAAAAACTCATGAAATTCAAAAAATGAAATAGAACGATCGGCAGGCTAGTGGACGAGAAAAAAATATTGGAGGAGATCAGAGCATGAAGAAAAACTATGTAATCTTAGCGTTATTCTGTCTGGGGGTGGCAGGTGGGTTTGGGTATGGTGCCGGCCAAGCATCGAAGGATGAAATTGTACCGGAACCAACAAGAGTGCAACAAAAAGCATCCTCTGAAAATAAACAGCAGAAAGAAACACCACAAAAGGGTCAGAACATTGAAAAAACGAATCAGACGGCATGCGGACAGAACCTATCGGAAGCCCCAGCATATACAGCATCTGCTGTAAGATATATCAATGTGATGAAGAGCGGAAGCTCAACAGATATCTATTATGAGCGGCTGGATAAAGTTAAAGATATACTGAGTGATAGCATGTATAAGAAACTGTCACCGGAGATGAGTAAAGAGGAACTGGAAGCTGCAAAAGAACAGGCTGCAAAGGTCGACAAGGACTCCATCACCGAGACAAGGATCACAGATACGCAATATAGTTACCGATGGAAAGATGAAGGAAGCTACGAAGTCTCCGTGATCTACACACAGCGCATCACACGAGGCGATTTCAGCGATCAAGAACGATATCTGTGCCGTATGGAGGTTACGAAAAAAGATAAACGATATATCATCACAAACATATATGAGGACAGCGCCCTTTCTGATGGTCTATATTGAATATGACATATTGATGAATATCAATATATAGAGTGACAGGAGGTGGTTCAATTGCTTATTGATATCTGTGAGTATATCTATGAGAATATCGTAATGATATTTATCATAAATAACGGTATATGGCTTTGTCTTTTCGTACTCTCTGATCTTACGATCGAGTGGGATCTCGGCCTCGGTCCCCGTATAAACAATCTATCTTTTAAAATAGAATACGAAACGAGACGTCCAATCATATATATCTATTCATTCATACGTTTTTTCTATATTTTGATCGTTGTAGTTTGGTTTTTGTATATAGTGTTTAGTATTCTAATCTATGTCATAGGAGGAATCATTATAAGTATCTTGTTTTGTCGGGGAGTTTGATTTTCTTTTTTTAAGTAATGATGTAAAACGACTATACATTATCTTAGAACTGAGAATAAAGTTTTTTAGTATATTCATCACTTTATAAATTCCGCCCTCGAAGAAAAAGATTTTTGTATAGAACAGCACAGATACAGTTATAGAAGAAGGAAAAATCTTAAGTAACATATCCGTAAAGTAAGCAACTGCTGTGTTCTCTGTAACATCCCCTCCGGTTATGAGGAGTGCCCACGATAAAAAACATACATATCCCACAACGAAGCATATAAAAGCATATTTACGTGTTTTGGATATGTATCCGGCACGTTTCTTGATTTTATCATAGTTTCTTTCAACGACATTAGCAATCGCATAGAATAAAGAGCTTTCTTTCTTGAAATCAAACTCCTCATCGGACAAACAATAGTTCTCTAATACTTCAAAATGATCATCGATTTCTGCAATACCAAGTAATGTTTTGTATTTCTCATTTATCAGTTTATCTTTTAAATACCAATATAAATCGAAAGCCCTCATATTCCGTTTCTTTTCGCAGGATTTTATAAATGAAACTAACGGAAAGTAGACGTACTCAAGTCTCTCATGATTTATATGCAGTGATTTTTGCTTATTGAAAGAACTGAGCGTCATAATAATACTCATCACGATACTGATTACTGAAATAGCCGGCATGATCCATTCATTACTTTTAACAATATAGCTTGAATCCATACGGACACCCTCCTTATACTATCGGATTATATGCCGAATAATTTTAACATGGAAAGGATGATATCGTAAATGCGAATAAAAGAAAATTTAAAAAAATGTAGAGAAAAAAAAGGTCTCTCGACATTAAAGCTTGCCAAAGAAATCGACATCGATGAAAGCGTACTCCGTCGGATAGAGAAAGGGCAAACAAGAGATCCTCAGATCAGTAATATCATGAAGCTCTGTGCCTATTTTGATGTTTCGATCGATGATTTCGTCCATAAAGATTTAGAATAGCTGTGTTTTATCCGGGTCTCATATTTACTATCGTGATTCTAACTATCAAAAAAAGCTAGTTAATAAAACAGATCGAAAAACTAAAAACGCCGAATCATAGGTGGTTTGGTAAGAGCAGAACGATCCGTTCTCTATAAAATGGAATTTCTATATGAGACTCTTGTTATCCCCACACCTTATCACCGCAGAAAAGCCTCTTATAGAGGTTTTTCTCATTTTTAGATAACGATTATATATATCATGACAAAACGATGCTCTGAAGCTTTGAAATAAAGTTTGAAGTTAAAGTTAAACTATAAATAAAGGTCTATATAAACAAGTCGCGTACGAGCTTGTGTATAGATAAGAGAGCGCTGCTCTGATAGTACATAGCAATCTGCCAGGTGCTGTCTTCAGCCATAGAAAACTAAAGAAAGGAATCATGAAATGGAACTCGACCAGATGATATTCGATGAACTCATCAAATGCTATAAGACGAAGAACTATCGTTTCGACTTCGTATCTGACGAACTCTTCGTAGATGGATATTCTAAGGGTGTTTATATCCACTTCTCCCCTTTGAACAGGGATGCTTTTCTGGAGTATATAGAGGATACTCCTTTTTTCTTTGACATGGTGCTTCCCATGCAGAAGGACACCTTTCTTGATGCCTACCTGGATTTCATGGATCATACCTGCTCGAAGAAACGCAATACCCGCTATGCGGTCTCCATCACGATCCTGTATCCGAAGAAGCTCCAGACCATCGAGGAACGGAAACGCTTCATACGCCAGTATGTCCTGCAACTGTGTGGTCTGAAACAGCCAATCCCCTATTTCGTTGAAAACATCACCATGGGATGCGGCACGTATGCTAGAATAACCATGATCGACAGGATCTATATCGCCAGGACACAATGGGCGGTCTACAAGAAGGATGGCTGGTTCGACAGCAGGACCGGAAGATTCGCAAGTGCGGATTGCCCGGAAAGATACAAGGTGTTGAAATATAGAGCCGGTGACTATCGATTGGATAAGGATGGTAACCGCATCCCATCGAAGGCCGTCTTCAGCAATTCCCTGCAAAACTTCGTTTACGGAAAAGACATGCAGAGCGGCCGTAATCTGTGGGATGAATTCATTTGGAAGCTGCGTCAAAAGTTCCTGGACGCAGTATTGCGAGTGTGCGGTAAGACAGATCATGTCAAAAAAGGAAAACGGCTCCATAAGACGGAATGCAAGCCGGAGTATCATCGCTATGTACGCAGACGCATCGCTGCATTGAATTTCGCAAAACAGACCATTGAATATACGACGAATTATCTATTGAAGAAGTTCTGCGCAGAGGATATCGTATTCACACACTACAATGAAGCGAAAGGCGGACGGACAGAGCATAGCCGGGCTTATAAACAGGTCTTGTCGATCTTTCACAAATACAGGATCAGGTTCCGTAATGGAGTCTTCCATGATGAGACCGGGAATGAACATCAGCTGGACTATTATCACCAGAATGTGTATGAATTAGACAATAGTATCCAATGCCTGCTGGATCTGTTCTTTACTGATATACAGGCATTGTAAGCAGAGGAGGAAAAAATACATGGAACAAGCGAAACTATTATTTTTACTACGGAATGACCTGGCATCCACTTCCCAAAGGATCATCATCGAGATCAGCGAGGAAGATCATGAATACTGTATGGGGCGTGGAGATGATGGCAGGGAATATGCCCTAAAACAAAATGAGCGATACAGGGTCCTGGAGAATCCGCGCGGGATCCAGGTATTCGGAACGGACGAAGATATCTGTCACTATCTGCTGTTCAAATATTGCAGAGATGTCGTAGCGGATGTGGCATATCCCACAGGATGGCTGAAGGAACTGGAAAAACGATTCGAACAGATCCGTTGTGATGACCTTTCCGTATTCTACAATAAAACAAACGAATAGATATGCCGTAACACTGCTTCTCATGCGGTGTTTTATTTTCCTCTCTCAGCCTGACCTCTGCTGGGAAAAGGACAAAAACGACCTTCAGCTGGCCCAACAAATACAAACAGCTGAATCAAAAGACTCTGCCGGCATGAGCGCCGGCGGCTACATGGCAAGTTGCCATGTACCTACACCATCAAGGGATGGTCAATAGAAAGTGTAAGTAGAAGTATTACAAATCAGAAAAAGATAAAAAGGAGATATGACAAATGAACATCTTAGGGTTTGTAGCAGAATGTTTGTGGATGATCACATTCTTCTCTGCAATTGCATACAAGTGGCTGATAAACACCAACGAAACGAATCAAGAAAAGTTTATATGGATAGAACCTATGTTTTTTAGGAGTGCGATCGCTGCCTCTATCTGTACGATGGTGATTCTATTTATATTTATTTATACTTTTTGATTTTTTATAGTAAAACGCAATTCGGTTATCCGCAATATAAAATAGTGAAAACCAAAAAACAATTACAGAAATGCCGATTATCATAACATATAATTTATGTAGATTTTTATCTTGATTTTGGAACAGTTCGAATAGAGCAATAAAAAAGAGAATGACTGAGGTAATACAAAGATGAAGAATTATACTCGAAAAGATTCTATATTTATAATCATCTGTATAACCTAACTTAAGTTTTATTTTGCTGAAATCTCTTTGTATAGTAAAATCAATTTCATATACAACATCTATAAAAATCTTTGCATCGTAAAATTTATTATCTTCGTTACTTTCATAGTGTTTCTGGAATTCATATAACTGACGTAAGAGCTTAGGGGATAATAATAAAAAAAGTCGATCAGAGGTTTTACATTTTTTACAAAAATCAATTAAAAAATCTTGTCTTTCCTTTTTACTTGATACACGACCAAATGGATCGTTCAAACCTAGATAAAGATTCTTATATACCTCAAATTTTTCTTCATACAGGGAGACTTCATGACTAGAAATTTCTGTTAATCTTTTAACTTTGTTTGTCAGATAAACACATATAGTTGAACTAGCAATGGTAGCTAATATCGAAACAAATAAATTCATAGAATCACCTCAAAATAATTTTAGCATATTGATAGAAAAAATATCAAAATTATTTAAGAAGTAACTGTTGCTAGCAAACTATAATCAAATGGAAAAGAGGTGTGAACATGGATATAGATCCACTAACATTAAGCATAATCATACTTTTCATAGCAAATATGGCGCAGGCCATTTTTCTCTTGATAAAGCATATGAGTATATATAGCAAAATACGATGGCTCTTGATAGTATTATATACAATAACCGGATTGAGTATCATCAATACTCTGTATTTACTTTTCCAAACCTTTACAGAATGATACATTATTTGTGGATAAAGAGTATAAAAAAAGAAATCGGTCTCTACATGAAGGGCCGGAAGATCATTTCTGTGAGGATCGCTTATCGATATCGAAAGAGTCTGTATCAAACGATACAGTATCATAAAAAAGCTGATACCTGGCAATCTGCCAGGTATCTTTTAGAATTCGCTGAAAAGCTGCCGGCATGGGAGCCGGCGGCTACATGGCAAGTTGCCATGTAGCTATGGAATACCGCATGCGCCTACACCGTCAATGATCGGGTCGTATTTTCCTATCGGAAAATCTCCACCCTACGTTCCGTTCCTTGACTGCTCCGGTTCATCGCGGTTCGTAGAAAGTGTAAGGTACGTAGCTTCACGATAGAAGGAAAATATAAGGAGGACAGAAACTATGTTGACGTTTCATTTCAAAAACAAGGAAGAGTTTTATGAGCAGATCGCAGATGGTTCTCTGCAGAAGATCATGATGGAATATTTTAATAGATCGGCAGTATGCACAAGAGTCCTCGTGCCATGAAGAATTCCTCCTGAGGATCGAGCTGGATGAGGACCTGCCCTACCGTCATGACCGGGAGGAGCGATGGCTGCGGACAGAATGCGGGATGCGCCTGAACCCAATCGTTGCGTTTTACTTACATGGGCTTCAAGTCTTCTACAAACGTCAGATTGAGGGCAGATATCCGCTAAACGAAGAGAACCTTTTAAGTAATATGTAATCTATAGGAGGAAAAGAGTGAAAAGATTAAAATGCAGACCATTCGTTGGTCAGTAAATTCATCTATTGTGCAGAGTGTGATGCAAAGGTGACGAAACTTGCTGTTGGTGAGGAGATCAGTGACTATGAAGGCGGTGATGAATGTGGCAAAAAGAATACTTGATGTTTGTTGTGGATCAAAATTATTTTGGTTTCAAAAACACCATCCTGATGTCGTTTATATGGATATTAGGCATGAAAATGGAGAAATCCATGGAAAGCATATCCATGTCGATCCTGATGTAATTGGAGACTTTCGAAACATCCCATATGGTGATGGACAATTCGATATGGTCGTATTCGATCCTCCACATCTGCGATGGGTTGGGCCGAACTCTATCATGAAGGCCCAGTACGGTCAGCTCAGTGATACTTGGCAGCAGGATATCGCTCAAGGATTTAAAGAATGTATGAGGGTGTTGAAATCAGGAGGCTTCTTAGTATTCAAATGGAACGAATGTCAGATCAAGGTCAATGAGATTTTGAATCTCATGGATACAACGCCTTTATTTGGAAACAGACGCGGGGATACACATTGGATGGTATTTACAAAAGAGGAATGTCAAAATGAAAAGATATCATAAATGGAATATATACAGAAACGTCTTCATGCTGAGATACCTGTTCCGTGGATGCGATGGTGTCCGGCAGCAGGTCCAAATGATGAGATGGATATATAACAAAGGACTTACCGAGGTCTTCGATTTCACAGAAGAACACTTCGAAGAGACCTGGACGATGCCGATCCAAGAGCTTATTACGGAAAAGAAGCATACCAAGCATGATCGAAGAAGATAAAAGCATAGAGGATATATACCATATGAATATGTAAATGGGAGGAACTATCATGATCAATAGAGTCGTATTAGTGGGAAGATTGACGAAAGATCCTGTATTACGGAAGACAACGAATGGCGCATCGGTCGTGTCTTTTACGGTCGCATGCAACCGGCTTTTCAAACAGGAGGGACAGCCAGAAGCTGACTTCATCAACACTGTCGTCTGGAACAAGACCGCAGAAAGTGTAGCACAGTATACGCACAAGGGCTCTCTGGTAGGTGTAGAGGGCCGTATCCAGACACGCAGCTATGATGACAGGGATGGCAAGCGCGTTTATGTAACAGAGGTAGTCGCAGATAATGTGCGCTTTCTGGATAGTAGGAATGCAGGAGATATGAACAGTGCCTACGTACCCGGACAGGAAAACACACAGAGCAGCACTGCTGCGAGCAACAGCGCTCCATCCTCCTCCAGTGAGTTCACGAGCATTGCAGCGCTGGATATCTCCGATGACGATCTGCCATTTTGATGAAGGAGACGATACGGATGATAACGCAAAAAGAGATCGATGTGGAGGTGTGGAAGCTGGTCGATACGACGAAGAATCTTCATATCTCCAATATGGGAAGAGTCAAACGTATCTATGCAAACGGAAGAAAGCCTTTCGTGGGAATTATGATACGAGAAGCTATAGTCTGATCCACACAGGACTGAGGACAGATGACAGGCTGGTGAACCTGACTCTCTTGTCGAAACAAGAGGCAGGAAACATGTCCGCGAGTCGCAGCAGACGAAGAGGGATCTATAAGGTGAATCCGGGAAACAGGAACGTTCTTGCCTTCTACAAAAGCTCCAGAGAAGCAGCGGCCAAGGAATACTGCAGCTATCAGACGATCCTGGACAGCTGTAATGGCAAGACGAGAAGAAATGCGACCGGCTATAGCTTCGTATGGTCTGAGGTCGTAGATGATTCTTCAGGGTGAATATAAGAAAAAATCAATACAAAGGGAAATGATGAGGAGGATATAGAAATGAAAGAATACAGCATAAAACTAAGACTTACGGCAACAGAGGCAGAACAGCTCGTAAAAGCTGCAGCACAGCACGATCAGAAGGTTTCCGAACTCCTGGAATCCTTCGTATACGACTTGGTCTCTTCCGATGAGCATCGTGGAGGAGATGAGGAGACGGAAGCAGCACAACAGTGGTATCAGCGATGCAATGAGGCGTTATACCCACATCATACGACCCCATTGACAGAAACGGATGCACTGCAACAGGCGGAAACGGATGCACAGAAGCGCTGCATACAGGAAGCTTTTCAGCACGTTCCTCTTTACTTTGAAGCATGGATCAAAGCTACGATGGCAGAGGATGGCGTGATCATGGAAGATCAGGATCATGAGCGTGTACACTTTTTTATCAATACATATAATACTGTCGAATTTGACGGTGGATACGGAAACAGCTGTAATGACCTGCAGCGCGTTTGTACATATGAAAAGATCTCGTGGAAGGAAGTGGAAACTCGCCTACGCAGCTATACGAAAGAACATCAACAGGAATTACAGTATCACCTGCGAGAATGTTTCAAACAACTGCCAAAGCAAGACGACAGTATCGACTATGTGCAGATAAAGATGACGAGGGATATATATCGTCTGGAGGCGATGCTGCGTGAGATCCTGGAAAGCACCTGTCATGTATGAAGCTTGTCGAGCGCTTCAAGGTATCATCGGATGAAGTCATACATATATCCGTTTTTTCAGATAAGACCATCGTGAGGAGGGATCATATGAAGAGTGAAACATATACAGGATTATCAGAAGCATTGCAGGCGGTAAAGACGAGATACGTACAGCTGCCGGAGGAAGGAATCGATCAACAGACGCCGGAACCATTCGCATGCCTGATACGGGCATGTGAAGCTGTCCTTCAAGAGGAACAGATACGCAGAGATCGTCAGTTACGAGAGGTACGGAAAGCACGAAGAGACGGGATCATAGGGCGACCAGTCACCCCCTGCAGGGAAGACTTTCTGAAGCTGACGTATCTGCATGATAAAAAAATGGTGACAGCAATGGAAGCGACGAGAATGGATATAGGAGTTGCCATTTCATGCAGAACGAAAAGGAGATATCAGGAGGACGAGGGATGGAAGATATAAGGAAGCTGATCGTATTCCTGATCATCAACATCTCGGCATTCCTCTGTTATCTGCTGGGAAAAGAAAATCGGAGAAAGAGAGAGGATGGACATGAAGAAGAATAAATATTTAAAAGCGAAACTGACTGCAGATACGGAAGAGGACTGTCTGTACAACACTTTCTGGATCTATGTTGCCGGTATATCGGAGCTGTTACTGATCGTCATGCTGCAGGGAGAGCTGAACTACATCAGTATCCCCTGCCTCATCGCAGCCGGCTTCTCTTTAGGCGTCTGCGCATACAAGATGGGACAAAACACAAGGGAGCGATAAAACATGACCTTAGAAGATTACTTACCACAGATACAATTACTTACTTTACAGAATTACAACAATACCATCATCGCTTATGCGGCATATGTGCGTTTCGGGAAAAAAGCGATTGCAGACTATTGCAGGGAGAAAATCGGAAAAGAGGTCAGGGTCATCGTAAAGGATGATGATCCTATCAATGAAGATGGGTCGATCAGTCAAAATCGCTCGAAGCCTTCCAGATCGAGAACAGTGATCCTGGAGGTCATCAGCGAATGACGTACGTGGTCGTCACGATCACGTACTTCCTCCTCATCGGATTCCTTCTATGGAAGAATGAGGCAGGGACCTATATCCGGCATATGACGCCGCATCATCTGGTCTGTATCCTGAAGACCTCCCTTTCCATATTGACCGAAGTGGTATTGACGATGTCCCTGACATTCGCATGCGTCTATACGCTTTGCGGCTTACGCAAAGCGCTCCCTGATGAGAAGGAGATCCTGTTGCTGTGTCGGATGGTCCTGTTGTTCATCGTGCTGGTACGCTACTTGTTTCAGAAATAGGTGGGCTTCCCGTTCCTCCTCTTCTATATGAATGTGACCATCTTTTCCGATCTCCTCTATCAGGGCGCGGATATCCTACGTTCCCTGCTGTATCTGGTGTTTCTCATACTACATGCACTCTTTTGCGTCTGCGATGAGGGAAGGATGCAGACATACCGCAAAACAGTCGCGATCCTAACAGAGGAAGATATCGATATCATCGCCATCCATGAAGCCGGACATGCCATCATGTCGATGAACGATGGCGTGATACCGATGGAGATCGTCCTCCTGCAGGGGAAGGATGGTCCGGTGGGAGGATATTGCCGCTATGAGAAACAAGAATTGCCTCTGCGCGTGATACTGTGCAAGTCACTCGCTGGAGATATCGCAGCGAGAAGATATGGGATGCTTGCACAGAAGATGGTCTATTCCGAGCTATCCTCAGTTGACGACCATAACCGGTGTTTCGAACTCCTGCAGCAGATGCCGCGACAGGAGCGCTATACGCTGTATGAAGACTGCCGGAAGCACTGTACACAGGTCCTGTATGCGCACTGGGATCTGGTAGCCCTGATCGCACAGAGACTGCTCGAAGAGAAGAAACTTGAACGACAGGAGCTGGAACTGCTCTGGCAGACATACGGGAAGAAAGACGGGATGGACCATGAAGACGATCGGAAAGGAGGTCAGGGTCACAGTGAAACGTAATGCTCTGTTGAGTGTGGAAGAAATGCGAAGCCGGCACTATAAGAACTCTGACGCTCCACTGTGATCTTGGAAATCATCGAATGAAGAAAAAGAAATATCTGGTACTGAGAAACAAGGAGAACGGGAATATCGTAACCGTCGACAAGACTTGGTTCTATGGTCTGTCTAGGCATATCCAAGCGCTGTATCATGCAAAATGGCAGATCGTGATAAAGTAAGACATCACCTGGCAAGTTGCCAGATGATCGATCCAAACCATAAGGAAGAACAGAAGGTGTGAAAAAAACATGGAGTCATTCAAAAAAAAGTATGAAAAAATTCACTTTTGTAAATATACAACTACTGATCACATGGATAATCATTTGTGATATACTTCTTTCAAAAAGAAAAGAGGTATCTTCCATGGAAATTATAACGATCATGGTTTCGGCGCTTTTGGGAGCAGTACTTACCTGGATTACATCCACAGTGCTCTACAAAAAACAATCTACGATTGAAATGAGATGGACATTATTTCAATCGATACGTGATGAAATGTATGCATCAAAAAAGCTTATTGCAACCTATTTCAATGAATTAGGCAAAATTGCAGCAGATATGCGCGAGGAAAAAGAGGCCAGCGAACATGTGCATATTGATTTTACAAATCTCTCCTCTATACATCAGGAATATTCTATTCTGACGAATAAATTTCTGGCTTATATGAAAATGTACGAACCTGATACGATCTGCAAAATAATGTCGCATCTGCCCTTTGTATTCAAAAACTCTGCACGAAAAATGAAATTCTATTTTTATCTGGAAACATGGAGAACTGCAATGTACTGTGATTTGAAATATCTGCTCGATGTAGAAAATAAACTACAGGAGATTTTGATTCCCTACCTTGATAAGACTGCTGCTCCAGATATATATGACGAAATATTAACAGTCATAAGCAAAGTCCATGCATCCGACATGCAAACGATAGACCTTGATGAAATTGGACTGTATGACTTTATGGCAGAAAGCTTCAGAAAAATCGTCTGATAAATTTAGCTGCATGGCAATCAGATATTCTAAAGTCAACAGAAGAACTGCTGGATGACTATAAGAAAAGTGTTCATCAAAGATTGTCATAAAGTCTCAATAACAATGAATTACTTAGCAAACTGCTATGTAACACAGGAGGGAGAAGCATGATATCGATACTTTTTATAGGGATGATCGTTTCCCTCTTCATCATATTGTCCTATGCTCTTTGCAGAGCGAGTGATGAAGCTGACAGCATATTTGGGTACAAAACCATGAGCGAAGATCGTGAGATAACACATGAAGGATACGATAAGGATTTAAAATGACAAAGGATATTGTATCTACCTGGCAATTTGCCAGGTAGATAGAAAAGGAGGTGTTTGAAAGCAATGAATGACTTAAAAAGCAGAAAAGGATATATCAATACGAACTGTGAACGTAAGTATCCGGGAGTCAAAGACTATTATCTACGCTGCGTCAGTGACGAGGTCGTAGACAGACTGCGAAAAGAATCTTTAGATGGTGTTTGCTTTCTATCTTTATCAGATCTCAGAGAAGCATATGATCTCACTAAGAGTGAAGGGCTAAAAGTGATGCTGTTGATCGATGATGAACCGGATATACAGCGTAAGGGCTGGCATAAGAATCTGGTCGAATATAGAATACAGGATCCAAAGGAAATGAAAAGCATAACAGTCCGGCTTCAGGACGAAGCTATGGATCTCTATGACGAAAAGGACGACGCACTTCAACTGCTCGGGCATAAGTTGCTGCCGGGACTTGTCTATTCCCTTGCGCAGGCACGAAAGATCGCAACGGATCTGGTCAACATTCTCCAGCATAAGGAGATGCCAAAGAAAGTACAGGAAGGACTATTGGAAGCGTACGTACGTGCACATAAAGGTTACACGCTGACAGAAGAGATCCAGGAAGATGGCACCCATCTTCAGGTCCTCTTATATGATGGTCTTCCGATAGCAAAAGGAAGCGGCACTGAGCTCTTGAAGATGATAGGAATCGAAGGTGTCACAGTTTCTGATCTGAACGTATACACGAAGGAAGATATGGAACCTGTCCTATCCCGCTATCACGAATATGTCCAAAAAGGACAGATCAGCGAGATACTGAAGGATCGCTGTGATGAGTGGTTAGCTTCACAAGACCTGGATGAAAACAGTTTGGAGGGAATCATCGATAAAGACGATCTAACACTGGAGCTATGGGACAAACGAGCAGCACTGGACCCTACTCTCCCTTTCCGCCCTGCTTTGAACACGGAGGACATGCGATGGATGCAGGAGGAAGCGGACATACAGCTAGAGCAGATGCTCATTACAGAACTGGAGAAAGAGAAGGTGTTATCCTATGGATCCTGATAGACTAGAGAAGTTCATGAGGAAGGACCATGCACGAATCTCCGGCTTTCACGGAGCGTCGTATACAAAAAAAATATTACGTCATCTCTTATGGATAACCGTGGGTGTCATCGTACTCATCCTTCTCACGATCATCACACTGCAGTTCCTGTACGATAGTATACGACTTGCGACTCTATCCCTCCTACTGATCATCGTCCTTGCCATAACGTTCCTGCTATATCGAAGGATGAGAAAAGCAAAACAAAGAAAGAAAATGAAAGAAATCGTAGATAGGCAGAGCGGGTAAACACTTGTCTTTGAACTTCTACTATAGTAGAATTTAGTTGGAAAAGAGTGTCTGAACCTGACCTGGCAAGTTGCCAGGTACAGAAATGAGGGAGAAGATCATGAAAACGATCATCAAATTACTATTGTCTTCCTTGCTCGTCCTTTCATCGACAGGCTGTTCACCGCATAGTACGAAGAACGAACAAGATGTATCATACATCGATATCTCCGAAATTCCAGCTTACTCCGGTACACCGTATGTGGAAATCGACGGCAATATACCGGCTTTCACGGAAGATGAGCTGTCTACGAAATCTTATGAGAGCTACAGTGAGCTGGATGAGCTAGGCCGGTGCGGAGCTGCGATGGCAAACATCGGAAAAGATCTGATGCCTACAGAAGAACGAGGCTCCATCGGAATGATAAAGCCTTCCGGCTGGCATACCGTCAGGTATGATGACCTGATAGATGGGAAATATCTCTATAACCGGTGCCATCTGATCGGATTCCAGCTGACCGGTGAAAATGCCAACGAGAAGAATCTGATAACCGGTACTCGGTATATGAACATGGAAGGTATGCTGCCATTTGAAGATATGGTTGCTGATCATATCCAGGAAACGAATAACCACGTACTGTATCGGGTCACTCCGATATTTGAAGGCAAAAACCTCGTAGCATCCGGTGTGCAGATGGAAGCACAGTCAGTGGAAGACCATGGAAAAGGAATCGAATTCAATGTCTTCGTATACAATATTCAACCAGGCATCACGATCGACTATGCTACCGGAAATAGTCATTTGGAAAAAGCTTCAGGAAATGAAACAAATGATAAAGACTTCAAGATGGAGATACGTGGAAATAAGAAATCAAAGATCTATCACTGCCCCAATCAACAAGCATACGATGAGATGGAAGATTCCAAAAACCTGATCATATTCCATAGTGAGGAAGAAGCACAGGCAGCTGGGTATAGGAAAGCACAGTGATAGATAGAAAGAAGGAAGATGTAATGAGTAGAAGAGATGTGCAGTTGCAACAGATGCGGGAGCAGCGGCTGGTAGAAACGACCAGCAAGATCTACGCATCGACCGTGGCAGAGGTATTATTCGAGGCAGGCTTACCAAAGGAAGACATCGAGTATGTGCTTTCTCAAGTCATGAACAAAGCGGAGGATCTTTCAAAAGGCTATATCGATGTAGATACGTATGTGGAATCAGTGGAAGAAAAAACAGGAATCACTTTAAAGTGACCTGATATAAAGTAGAAAAAGCAAGCAATATCAGCTACCTGGCAAGTTGCCGTGTAGGAGTAGACAGCGGAGAGACCGCATGGAGAAAAAATATATGAACGAAAACAAAAAAATGGTCGAACATGGACCGAAAGGTTTGAAACGGATACCGATCGGTATCTCAGATTATCGAAAATTGAAAACGGGAGATTATTATATCGTCGATAAATCCTTATTGATAAAAGAATTTTTGGATAGTGGCGCAGAAGTTACATTGGTGACCCGTCCTCGCCGATTTGGAAAAACATTGAATATGAGTATGATGGCAGAATTCTTCGACATCACGAAGGATTCAAAGGATATCTTCAAGGATACGGCGATCATGGATACAGAATATGTTCGTGAGATGAACCAATATCCTACAATCTTCCTGAGCTTTGCGGATGCGAAAAATAGCCAAACAAATGTCGTCATGCAGATAAAATCCCAGCTTTTGAAGGAGTATCAAAAGAACAAGCAGTTATTCAAAGAAATCGATATGTTTGAAAAACCCAGATTCGAATTGATTATGAAGGGACTTTCCAATCTACAGGACGGATCCCTGGAGACGGTGCCGAATGCAATCAGTTTTTTGACAGAAAAACTTCATCAGTATTACGCAAAAAGAGTTATGTTATTCATCGACGAATACGACATGCCATTTATAGAATCTCATATACATGGATTTTATAATAAAGTACATTCTTCTTTGTCAGTTATGTTAAGTAGTGCATTGAAAGATAATTCATATTTGCAATATGCAATGTTGACGGGAATACAGCGGGTCGTGAAGGAGAATATCTTTTCCGGTTTGAATAACCCGGAGGTGCGTACAGTAAGTGATCCAGCATACTCCCAGCATTTTGGTTTTATGAAGGAAGAAGCAGAAGCTTTATTGAAGTATTATGGCTTAGAATGTTCTGAAGAAGTGAAGGCAATGTATGATGGCTATTATATCGGTGGAACTGAAATATATAATCCCTGGTCTATCATCAATTATGCGAAGAATCATAAACTGATTCCCTATTGGGTGAACGTAAGCTCTAATCAGCTTATAAAAAAAGCAATGGCGGAAATGAAGAAGGAACCAGGAGAGAACGGTAAAAGTAAGTCTGAGTTTGAAACCAAGTATGAAGAGCTGATAGAAAATAAGCAGGTGGAGACCGTCTTAGATCTTGAAAGATGTTTCTATGAAGAAGCGGATACCGCAAGTCTATGGGGGCTTTTCGTAAATGCCGGATATCTGACCATAAGACAAGAAAAATCGAGTACGTATTTGTTGGAGATTCCCAACAATGAAGTCGCAGAAGAGTTCCAAAGACTGACCTTGAATTATTTAAATAAAGACTATGACACGTTTACTATGATGATACGAGGTCTATATGATAAAGAACCAAGTGAATTCTTAAAAAACTATCAGAGCTTTCTTTTAGGTTCTACAAGTTATCATGATCTGATCAGCGAAAACAGTTATCACACCCTTCTGTTAGGGATGTGTGCCTGTCTGTATGCGGATTATGAGGTGAAGAGTAATCGAGAAGATGGAAAAGGCAGATATGATATCGTCCTGCAAAGCAAGACGGACAAGTATCCTTCCTATATCATCGAATTGAAGTATTTAAAGAAGGAAGAATATGATAAGCATCCAGAGCTGTTGAAGGAAAAATGTGAGGAAGCTTTACAACAGATCGAAACGAACCGTTATGATGTTACGCTGCATGGACAAGTCATCCATATCGCATTGGCACATAGTGGTAAAGATGTAGAGATGCTTTGGAAAAAAGCTTGATGGACGATGTTCCACATAACATGGCAACTTGCCGGGTAAGCAGAGGATAGCGGCAGAACCGCACGGAGGAAGAGCGATGAATCTAAATGAAGCAGCATTATTATGTGGGATTCAGATGCGACCAGTACTTAAAAGTGACGAATTCGTAATCGAACGAAGTGAGGTGGAAAACCTAACGGAAGCGCTGGAACATTTGTTAGAGGAAGGCTATGTAAGATATGAAGATATCGACCAAGGAGCAGTAATAGATACATTAAACAGTATCCGACCGGAGTCAGTCTTTTTGAATATAGAGGCTCTCATAAGAGAACTCGGAGGTGTGCAGCTATTCTGCTATATACCTACAAAAAAAGGCTTAGAAGCAGTGACGGAATTTGAGCATCTAAGACAATATATGATCTATCCAGAGCTGCCCAAGGAAATGACGCTGGAAAAATACCAACATGACTACGAAAAAGAAGAAGAAAAATTTAAACGAGAATTCATAAAAAAATATTTTGCAAAGCTGAAGAAAAAATAAATCGATAAAAAAGTCTAAATGGGTGATAAGGAGGCAAAGAACATGAAGAAATTATTAAGTATCGCTGCAGTGGCAGCACTCGTATTGACAGGTTGCAGTAAAGAGCTGAAGGTAAAGACGGTTGATAAACTGACTGTGGAGTATGGCGATACATTGGATAACAACAAACTCTTTGACGCAAAAAAATCTGATAAAAATATCAAAGTAGATAAAGTACAGGATTTCAATGCAAAGAAAGTTGGAAATCAGACCTTGAAGGTCACATTTACTGATGGGGACAAGACTATCCAGAAAGATGTGAAGATCACAGTTAAAGATACGAAGAAACCTGAAATTGTACTGAAGAAGGATAAAGTCACGATCACTGCAGGTGATAAACTTAATCTGAAAGACAATGTAAAATCAGTAAAGGATCCCGTAGATGGTGCTTTGAAATACAGTGATAAAGAAACTAAAAAATCCGGCTACTACATTGATAAAGGAAAATTAAACACAAAGAAAGCCGGAACTTATGAAGTCATTGTAAAAGCATTTGATGCTAACGGAAACAAGACGGAGAAGAAATTCAAAGTCATCGTAAAGAAAAAAGAAAAGGCAAAAGCAACTACGGAAGAACAGAAATCTGAAGCAGCCCAGAATAACAATAATGCTGGACAACGATCACAGACATCCTCTCCATCTACAGGTAATCAAAATGCAGGAACGAGCGGAGGACAAGGAAACAGCACAGCGAATACCGGAAGCTCCCACGGTTCCAATGGAGCACAGAGTTCCGCTCCTTCCCAGGCAAAGCCGTCAACACCTACTCCGGCACCTTCTGAGCCGTATATCGTAGATGATGGTAGAAAAATGGGATTACCGATTTCTATGCAGTCTCCATTGTTTGATGATCCAAGAGCTGCAGAAGCATGGGCTGATCAATACTTTGGCACTTTAGATGAAAATAGTCCTTATTATGATTTAGGATACGGTAGTTGCCCGGTAAAATTCAGTGATGGGTCAGATAAATATAGTATCTATTGGTATTGACGTTAATATTCTAAGTAAAAGAAGCGAAAATTTCGCTTCTTTTTTGTAATAGAAAAAAAGACGAACAGAGGTTCGCCTTTTTTTGTTGGAGGTGACTATATGAATTACTACAAGGTAAGATATGACTCGCAGCTGCTCGCAGCGTAAGGCGAATACAGGAAAAGGTTTCATTTATATCATTGTATGAGTAATGCCTATATAAAAAATAAGTGAAAATTTATGGAGGAAAACAAGATGCGGAAGAAATTAAAAAGTATCATCATGATATTCGCTTCGATCTTGCTATGTGGATCTAATATGTTATCCACGATAACGATCAAAGCCAATGTCACAAAGCTGGAAGATACCGGATACTGGCATAGTGGACAAGCACACAATCCGGATAATCCTGCGCAAACCGCATGGTTCGATCATCAAAAGATTGAAAAGATCCATGTCGAACAAGGTGTCGGTGTATGTAGTGAGCCTTGGGAAGTAATCGGTGATTGGGGAGGATATGTCACTTCATCAGTTCAAGAAGTAAATATTGCTAAAATCTGGTATTATGCATACGTCAATACGAATCAATCGAAATGGAATTATGCAGTTGGCCAGCTAATGGTATGGGAATACCTAGGATATAAACCTACGGATCATAATATCCCTAATTATGAAAAACGAAAAGCAGAAGTCAATGCTGCTATCGCTAATATGAGTAAAAAACCTAGCTTCAGTGGCAAAAAAATCACTTTAAATGTTGGAGAAAGTAAAACCTTAACTGACACAAACGGTGTTCTTTCTGATTTCAAGGGAAGAGAAAGTACTCCGAGAGGAATCAATGCGACACGTAGTGGAAACAAATTGACAATTACTGCCAACGCTAATGCGAGTGAAACCAGTACATATAGCTTGGATAAGATCAAACCGGAAATGATTGGTCAATCCATCGTCCATCGAAAATCAGGCGGACAGGATATTATCAAGCCTATGATGTTAGACCCAGGAACATTCAAATTAAAAATTCAGGTCAATAAATATGGTTCATTAAAGATCACCAAACAAGACGAAGATGGAAATCTAGTACCGAACACTTCCTTCAAGGTATCTAAAAATGCCGATATGTCTTCTCCGATCGGAACCTACCAAACAGGCTCTGATGGTACTGTTACGGTAAACGACCTTGCACCTGCGACTTACTATGTCCAGGAGAGCGCTGTACCGAGTCATCTGATCCTGGACAAGACGATCCATAAAGTAAGTGTATCTGCCAACAAGACGGCCTCTTTCACCGCACGAAACGAATGGAAGAAAGGGCGTGTCCAGATCCGTAAGGTCGATACGGATTCCAAGAAACAAGTCGCAGGTGCGACGTATGCGATCTTCAACCAACAAGGTCAGGAGCTCCAGCGCCTCGTTACGAAGGCATCCGGGTATTCCATGTCCGGGTATCTGCGTGTCGGAGCGTATTATGTGCAGGAGGTCATTGCGCCGAAAGGATATACGCTCAATAAGACGAAATATCCTGTCACGATCTCCAAGAATAACCAGACAATTACCGTGACAGGCACAGATAAGCGCCAGTCCGGTACATTGAAACTATCCAAGGCAGATAGTAAGACGAATAAAAAACCACAGGGAGACGCAACGCTACAGGGTGCTGTCTATGAGTTGCGGGCGAAGGAGAATATCCTGGATCCTGCTGACAAATCCGTAAAATACAAAAAAGGTGCGCTGGTCGCAACGCTGACCACGGATAAGAATGGTAATGCCACGAAAACAGGTCTCTATCTGGGAAAATATACCCTGAAAGAGACGAAGGCCAGTCCGGGATATCGCCTGGATCCTAAGTCATATGATGTGACGATCAATCCTGCAGCACAAACGACCAGTGTCATCACAGTTTCAAAAAATGTCCTTGAGGATATCATCAAGCTGCGGATCCATAAGGTCCAGGAAGAACCGAAGCTGAATATCCCGAATACGCTCTTCACCTTCACAAAACCGAATGGAACTACCTCAGAAGTAAAAACAGATAAGAGCGGACTCATTCAGTTCGTCGGTCTTCGCCCGGGTGTCTATACATTGAAGGAAAAAGCTGTCATGGATGGCTATGATATCAATCCTACCGAAGTACGTTTTGAAGTGGTATCCGGTGGGGGCGTCAAGGTACTGACAGACCTGACGAATACAGGCATCACCTTCCAGAAGACAGATGCATTCGATGGCATCATAACCGTGCGTGATAAGGTATCTCCGTTTACGTTGAAGATCACGAAGCTCAACGACCACAAGCAGCTGCTGGACGGTGCGGAATTTACGCTATATAGCGATAAAGCTTGTACGAAGGTAGTCGCAAAGAGGACCTCATATAACGGTGTATTGAGCTTTGCCGGACTGAAGGATCGAACGAAGTATTACCTCAAAGAAACGAAAGCACCGGATGGATACCGTATCCCACTAGATCCGGATACGAAACAGCCGCATATCTATGAGATCGAGACCGTCTCTTCCCCGGTCAATGACCTGTTCGAGTTATGGGTAGACGGTAAGAAATATACACCGAAAGATACGGTCACGACAGGTGCTATCCGCATCGAGGGTACGAAGAAAGCAAGAGTCGTACATATGGAGATCGTGAATATGGTAGGTATCAAATTGCCGGAAACAGGCAGTGATCTCATGTTCCCGATGTTTATCATAGGCATGGGATTGATGTTCTTAGGGAGAAAAAGCTTACGAGGAGGAGTTAGAGAATGAATAAAAAGAACGTAATGAAATATCTGGGGATCCCTGCTTTAGCGACAGGGATGCTGTTATCCGGTGCACTTCCGGCATTGACCATCACTAGTCTGGTGATCCATGCAGCTCAGGAGATCACGACGCCGGGCGGTATCGTAGACCTGAAGAAAGGTGGTGCCGCCATCACCATCGAGGCGAACGATGGTCAATCACTCGTCGGTAAGAGATTCCGGCTGTATCAGCTGTTCTCTGTAAAGAATGCAGCGCATCTGGAAAGTGTGAACTATACCTGGACACCTGCCTATCAGGATGTCCTGCAGAAGGTCATCGGGAAACGCCTGAACAAACCGGCAAAGGATGTAACGGAATATGAAGCAGTCGACTACATCCAGTCCTTGAATCACCACAAGGTAGAAGGCGCTGCGACAGAACAGAAGTTGGAAGGAAGATACAGCGAGTTTCGTTATTTCATAGAGGAAGTGACGACAGAGCTGCGTGCCCAGAAGAAACAAGGGACCGATATCCATATCACGCAAACGATGGATAACGGCAATATCCGTTTCGACGGTCTGGATTTCGGATACTACATCACCGATGAGATATCTGATAATGCAGGGACGCACTCCGCAAGCTCTCTGTGTATGGTGAATACGGCTAATCCGAATGCTGTTGTAAAAATCAAATCCGACTATCCTTCGATCACGAAGAAGATCCTGGAGGATGACCACAAAGAAGAGATCGGTGCAGATGGATGGAACGATATCGCAGATTATGAGATCGGTCAGACCGTTCCGTATCGTTATGATACAGCTGTACCGGATATGAATGGATATCACAGCTATTACTTCGCTTTCCATGACAAGATGGATAAAGCACTGACCTTCGATCCGGATACCGTAAAGATCCAGATCATGGATGGAAAGAAGACCTATGATGTCGATCCCAGCGAATACAACATATTGGAAAATGTAGGAGGAACGACGTTCAAGATAGAGATCGAAGACCTGAAGAAGATCGTAGACCGCGAGTTTCCGGAAGGCATGAACAAAGACAAGGAGAACGTCTATGGACAGAAGATCGTCCTTCGCTATGATGCCAAGCTGAACGATGAGGCTGCCAAGGATACCGGAAGACCGGGCTTCGAGAACAGTGTGAAGCTGGAGTTCTCCAATGACCCGGATGCGGATGGTGTCGGAAAGACCGGAGAGACACCGTGGGATACGGTCGTGTGCTTCACCTATAAGCTGAACGTATCGAAGGTCAATGACCATGACGCACCGTTGAAGGACGCAAGATTCCGTCTGTACAGCGATGCGGACTGTACGAAGGAAGTATATCTGAAACGTACTCCTGACGGTTATAACGTGATCAACCGTGATGCTGTAGGCGGTAATGATCATGACGGCGGGACACAGCCGAATGAAGCCGTCGAGATCGTCACACCTTTGGATGGTAATTTCACGATCTATGGTCTCGATCAGGGTGTGTATTACCTTTCGGAGGTAGAAGCACCGGATGGATACCGGAAATTATTGGACCCGATCGTATTGACGGTAAGACCGACCTATACGAACGATAGAAACAGCTACGTAGCCGGCGAAGGCGCAACGGATAAGATCCTGCAGAAGCTGGAGGCGACTGCACATTTTAAAGAATTCTATGATGGTGCAACTTCTGAAAAAGATAATAAACTGGAGACAGATGCGACGCAAGGTTCCATGAATCTAACGGTAGTAAACAAAGTCGGAAGTAAGCTGCCGGTCACAGGATCACAGCTGACGATCGTCATGGTCGCTCTTGGGGCAGGGCTGATGATCGCCGGTTATGGTATCCACAGAAAGAGAAGCCATGTGGATGATGGGAAATGAAACGTGAGAAAAGAGCTAGAAGACGATGGTGGAGTATAGCGATCATCCTCGCCGGCTTCCTGATCTGCACTTATCCGGTCGTAAGCAGTCTGTATCAGAGAAGTGTACAGTCCGATTCCCTGAAGACATATTCCAAAGCGCTACGACGCAATGAAGATCAGGTGGAAGGTCTGTTGAAGGCGGCAGACACCTATAACGATATGTTGTTTCAAACTCAAGGGAACTATATCCAGGGTATCAGTGACAAGTATCTGACAGAGAAGGCTTATGAAAAACAGCTGCGATTGAAGGACAGCGATGTCATGGCACGCATCGAGATACCGAAGATCAGTGTCGATCTTCCTATCTATCACGGTGTGAGTGAGAGCGTCCTATCAAAAGGTGTGGGACATCTTCGATCCAGCAGTCTTCCTGTCGGTGGTGAGAGTACGCATGCGGCGCTAAGCGGACATCGTGGTCTTCCATCATCAAAGCTATTTACCAGATTAGATGAATTGGAAAAAGGCGATCTCTTCTACATCGATGTACTCGGCAGGACGCTTGCCTATCGGATCTGCGATATCCAAACGACAGATCCGGAGGATACCGATCTGTTGGAGATACAAGAAGGAAGAGACCTCGTGACGCTCATCACCTGTACGCCATACGGAATCAATACGAAAAGGCTGCTCATAACAGGAGAACGAGTGGCTTATGAGAAACAGGAAAAGGAATCGATCCAGGGATCGATGATGTCGATACGAGAACTTATCTTTACGGCAGCGCCCTTTGTGATCGTCACACTCCTGTTGGGAAAAGAGATCTATCATCATAGAATAAGGAGGTCAAAAGGACATGAAGAAGCGAAATAAGATAGTCTGCATCATGACATTATCGTTGTTGTCATTATGCTGCATCCGGCCGATAAGCGCACAGGAAGCACTTCCCCAGCCTATGGATCTTTCTACACAGGAGAAAGGCAGTATCCATGTGGAACTGGAGGAAACACAAGACAAGTTATCCAGAGAAGGCGTCGGTCTTTCTCTGGCCTATGTCGCAACGATAAAGGAAGGGAGCTATCAGCTTACCGAGGACTATAGCTCTGCGAATGTGGAACTGAATGCCATCGAAACGGCAGAAGGACTGCAGGAAGCCGCAGATACATTGCAGCCACTCGTGAAAGACGCGATACAGACGAAACAGACAAATGCGCAGGGTATCGTCAATTTTACAGATCTAAAGGTAGGCGTATATCTGTTGTATGTGAGTGATCAGGCGGGCTATGAAACGATACAGCCGACACTGATCAGCGTACCGATGTGGGATGAGACCGCCAAACAGATGAACTACCATATCGAAGTATTCCCAAAACACGCGCCTTTACCAGCATTGCATGTGCGGAAAGTCGATCATTATGATCATAAGAGCATTTTAAAAGAAGCTGCGTTTACTCTGTATTCCGATGCGGGGTGCACAGAAGTCATCAAAACAGAAAAGACAGATCCGAAGGATGGGGTCGCGTCATTCGATGGACTGTTATATCAGACAGTATACGTAAAAGAAACGAAGGCTCCTGCCGGTTATCAGCTATCGGATGAGGTCGTGAAGGTCACGGTCGATGATGCTTGGGTAAAGGGAGATGATCATCTGCGCACCATCGTTTATGCAGATAGACCACTTCCAGGTGGTGTAGTCAGCACGGGAGATCATACGAATATATGGCTATTAAGTATCATAGCTGGTATTACTGGCTCAGCGCTCATTTTTATGGCATATAAACGCAGAAAAGCAAATGAGGCTGAACAGTAGTCTGTCTTTGCCTAAGGGAGATGCAGTTATCTGCATTTCCCTTTTCATTCTTCCGGCGCTGTACGGATATTCGTATAGTAGCTTCATCCATTATCCAAGACACATCATGTGTCTTTTTTATAATAAGAAAGGAAACAATATACCCTATGTTCAAGAAAAGATTAAAACCGACTCCTGCGACTGCAGGTATCCTCATCGCCTTCTATTCGACGATGACCCCTATACTGGCCAAACCAAAGCCGAATACTGCAGGAGTGAAAAATGAGGCAAAGCCTTGGTTGGATTCCTTTACGGATATCTGCCTATGGGCGATACCTCTCGTTGCTGTCATTGCAAGTGCTGCTCATGGTCTATCGTGGATGGTCAAGGACGAAGATGAGAAGAAACAAAAGCCTGTCTTAAAGATGCTCAAGATCATCTGGGGAATCGCAGTCGTCCTCGAGCTGATCCCGACGATCTATAAAATATACAATATGTAAAAAGGAGGTATCGTATGGATCTAGTAATCGATGGTGTCCGCTGGGTCTTGTGGATACTCGTCAAAGGAAGTATGTTCCTCATCGATAGTGTATATAACATCATACGACCGATCCTTTCCTTCGATATCGGCTCAAATTCAACGGTGTGGCAATGGTGGGACATCCTGATGATGTTCCTCCTGATGTTCACCCTGCTCAGAGCCTTCACGATGTTATTGAAAGCGACTATCGATGAAGAATATGTATTGAAGCTGAGCGGATTACGGATGATCTTCCGTATCATCGCAATCGTTTTCGTCGTTGCCATGACTCCACTGGTGATCAAAGAATTCACCGCTTTTACGAGCGTCGTTATGGATAGTGTTCCGGATTCCTTCGTAGTAGAGAACAATTTCGCGACTACGAAGCCAAAAACAGACAACAAGCTTCAACAGGAGATTGTTGACAAACTGTACAAGGAATATGAAGGGATGCCTTCCCAGATCTTTATCAGTTCCGCAAGCAATGGTCAATATCCTCCCTACCAGCTGATCGATATCAACGCCACGGAAGGCGGTATGGATCATTGGTTCGACGGCGTACCGATTGTAGGAGGCTTCTTCAATATCACCTCTGCATTGATTGGAGCTGATGGTGATTATATCTATTTTCCGGATACCACCATGCTGATCTTTCTGATCGTAGAAGGGGTATGTGGAGCTTATATGTTTCTGCTTATGGCGATACAGATATCACAGA
>OATU01000716.1_pt1 | contig 26021 bp, 20 predicted proteins | sample 1516711 | NCBI WGS metagenome assembly OATU01 (sample SAMEA2579971, study PRJEB22360) | human gut metagenome | biome: human gut; feature: human-associated habitat; material: faeces | place: Denmark | collected 2008/2010 | reverse complement strand
GCGTTAGCCGCTTCATAGGCTAAGTTTACCGGATGCTTTAACGGGATATTCCAGATCGGGAAGGTCTCGAACTTGGCGTATCCGGCCTTGATGCCGCGCTTGTTCTCATGGTAGAGCTGGGAAAGGCAGGTGGCCATCTTTCCGCTTCCCGGTCCCGGCGCCGTGATGATGACGAGCGGCTTCGCTGTTTCGATATAGTCATTTCTGCCGTATCCCTCGTCGCTCACAATCAGAGATACGTTGCTGGGATATCCGTCGATGATGTAGTGGCGGTAGACGCGTATGCCGATTTTTTCCAGCTTGCTCTTGAAGAGATCGGCTGCCTTCTGTCCGGAGTACTGGGTGATGACGACACTGCCGACATAGAGCCCCCGGTCCGTGAAGGACTGAATCAGGCGGAGCACATCCACATCGTAGGTGATGCCGAGATCGTGACGTATCTTGTTCTTCTCGATGTCGGCGGCATTGATGGCGATGATGATCTCGGCCTGGTCGGCGAGCTGCATCAGCATGCTTAACTTGCTGTCAGGTGCGAATCCCGGAAGGACTCTGGAGGCGTGATAATCATCAAATAATTTTCCGCCGAATTCCAGATACAGCTTATCGCCGAACTGGTTAATCCGCTCCCTGATGTGCTCAGACTGCAGCTGCAAGTACTTGTTGTTATCAAATCCGATTTTCATGTTCGTACCCCTTTTTATTCTTTAGAATCTATGTCCTCAAAGGCTGTTTTACCCGCAAAAAAGCACGCAAAAAGCCCCCATATCGTTAAAAACGACGGGTTCCTGCTCATAATACTTACCGATTGTATCATAAAACGAATGAAATTACCACGGTTATTTCGTTCGCCCCTTCCTCTTTTTCCGCCTGTTGTGGAAAGCTCAGGGAAAATTTTCCGTTTCTGAGAAAAAATGATTGTTTAAAGGTCTTGCAGGGGGTTGTAAAATACAGTCAATGCGATACAATAAAACTGACCAGATCGGTTAAACCAAACAGGTTAAGGGGGTCAGGAAGATGAATGAACAGTTTTATGAGCTTCCTCAGGAAAAACAGCTGCGGATCATCAATGCCGGGCTGGAGGTATTTTCAAAAAATGATTACAGACATGCGGTGACGGACGAGATCGCGAGAAAAGCGGGGATATCCAAGGGGCTGTTATTCTATTATTTTCACAATAAAAAGTCGCTGTACCTGTATCTGTTCGATTACTGCGCCAGTCTCATTATTAACCAGGTCATGGGAGAAGAGCCCGGCGGCAGCGGAGATGAACCCGCCAGCGGCGGAAATGAGCCCGGCGGCAAGGCGGCCAGATGGGAGACAGTTACCGATTTTTTCGAGCTTCTGGAGATGGCGGCGGAGGCCAAGATCAAAGTGCTGGAGAAGACGCCTTATCTGGCTGATTTCATGGTGCGGGGATATTACTCTGAAGACGGAATTGTAAAGGAAGACTTAAACCGGGCGACGATGGAGTCGGTTTCGTCTGCCTTCAGGAAGTATTTCAGAAATGTGGACTACAGTAAGTTTAAGCCGGATGTCCCACCGATGGAAATCTACGAGATGCTGGTCTGGATGACGGAGGGATACCTGCATGACAAGCGGAAATCCAACGCGTCCATTTCCATAAAGGAAATCATGGAAAAGTTCTATGTCTGGGAAAAATGGCTGAAGCAGATCGCTTATAAAGAAGAATATCAGAAAACGGAGGCATAGAATGGCAGCAGGAAAACCGGTAATCAGAGCGGATCATCTCTCCGTCCGGTATGAAGGGGAGGGCGTGGCGGTGGACGCCTTAAAGGATGTCACCTTCGAGGTGGAACAGGGAGAATTTATCGTGGTACTGGGGCCCTCCGGCTCCGGGAAGAGTACCCTTCTAAATATCGTAGGCGGGATGGATAAGCCCACAGGCGGTGAGATCTGGTACAAGGACAGAGAATTGACGGGATATACGGCGGACCAGCTTTCCGACTACAGGAAGGATGTCGTAGGCTTCGTATTTCAGTTTTTCAATCTCATCCCCTCCTTAAATGCCGTAGAAAATGTGGAGCTGGCGGCCAGCATTGTGAAGGAGCACATGGACCCGAAGGAGGTGCTCGCCATGGTGGGGCTGGGCGGAAGAGAGAGACATTTTCCGGCCCAGCTGTCAGGCGGAGAACAGCAGCGGGTCTCCATCGCCAGGGCCATTGTAAAAAAGCCGGATCTTCTTTTGTGCGACGAGCCGACGGGGGCGCTGGACAGCAAAAACAGCGTGGCCATCGTAAAGCTTCTCCTGGAGGTGGGCAGAAGCTTAAAATGTCCTGTCATGACCATCACCCACAACGCGGAGATGGCCCGTGTGGCGGACCGCGTCTTCCACATGAAGGACGGAAGGCTGGAGCGTATCACGGTCAATGAGCATCCATGCCAGGCGGAAGAACTGGACTGGTAGCGGCGGAAAGGGACGGATATGACGAAACTTTTAATTCGAAAAATGATTCGCGACATGAAGAGATCCATGACGGCTTACATACTGTGCATCCTGATCGTTGCCATCGGTTTCTGCGGTTTTACCGTGCTGGAGCTGTGCTACGACAATCTGGCCGAATCCCGTGATATGTTCTTTTCCCAGTCCGAATTCTGCGACGGCTTTGCCGAGGTAACCGATTCCCCCGTCTCCGAGGCGGGAATCTTAAAGAGGATTCCCGGCATCGACACGGTGCAGGCCCGGCTCGTGAAGGACACGAGGGTATACGGATACGAAGAGGATGTGGAGCTCCATCTCGTATCCTGGTCGGAGGGCGAGATGAACCGTCCGGTCTTATCCCGCGGTACGCTGCCGGAAGAGGGAAAAAAGGAGATCGTGATCGGCGACGGCATCGCAAAGGCCAGGAATTTAAATCCGGGGGACACGATGGAGATCGTCGTGGAAGGAAAGCGGGTCCCCATGGAGATCACGGGAATCGGCCTGACTCCGGAAAATATCTACATGATCCGCAATATGAACGAGCTGTATCCCAGCCCGGCCGTGTACGACGCGGCATTTACCTCATATCGGACCATGGCCCAGATGTTCGGCCAGGAAGGCCATGGTAACAGCTTTTTGTTTAAGCTGGAGCCCGGCAGCGACTGGGAGGCCGTGAAGGACCGGATCGAACAGGCGCTTACGCCCTACGGTCTCATATCCCATTATGCCCGGGAGGACCAGCTGGCCGTCTCCATGGTTGACGAGGAGATCAAGCAGCTGGAGAAAATGTCCGGCGTGGTGCCGTTTCTCTTCCTGACCGTGGCGGGAGTGATTCTCTATATCACGCAGAGCCGTATGGTGGAGCAGCAGCGGACCCAGATCGGAACCCTGATGGCGATTGGGATCCCATTGAGGAAAATAAGGCTCCATTACATGGGCTTCGGAGCGGTGACCGGTTTGCTCGGCGGGCTGTTCGGCGGGCTTCTGGGGTATGCCCTGGCGGATCCCATGGCAGGCTATTACCGGGTATACTTTAACCTGCCGGATGTGACGGCTCCGCTTTCGGTGTCCTATCTGCTGGAAGGCATCCTGCTGGCGGGGATCTTCTGCTCCGGCACCTCCTGGATTATCGCCGGTGTGATCGGGAAGATGAAGCCCGCCCAGGCGCTGCGTCCCCCGTCGCCCAAGTCGGCCAGACAGTCATTTCTGGAGCGGATTCCGGGGTTTTTAAACCTCTTTACGGTTCCGGGCGTCATGGCGCTTCGAAGCCTTTCCAGAAACAGACGGCGGACGGCCATGTCGGTGGCCGGCATCGCCTTTGCCTATATGATTACGGCTACCCTGGTGTCCATGAACTCCCTGTTTGACGTCTTTATCTTCGATTACTGGGAGAAGACCCAGAGACAGGACATTATGGTTCAGTTTGAGCAGCCGGTCCTTTTAGAGGATGCCCTGGAGGCGGTAAAGCATCCGCAGGTGGAAAACGCGGAGGGGATGATGGAATTTGCGGTCACTCTGTCGGGGCCGGGGGGAAAGACGGACTGCACCATCCAGGCCATTTCGCCGGAGGCTTCCCTCACAAGGCTGTACAAAGAGGACGGAAGCCGCGCGTATCCGGAGGAAGAGGGCATCGTGATATCGGAGCACATGGCGAACGTCATGGGCGTGAAGAAGGGGAGCACCATAGAGGTGAAGGTTCCCTATCCCAAGGAGCGGATCAGCCGCGTCACAGTGACGGACACGATCGCCCAGTATATGGGGAGCTCCGCCTATATGTCCTTCGACGGCGCCGGCAGGATCAGCTATTACCGCAATGTGTGCACGACCGTTCTTCTGAAGGCTCCGCTCACGGTTCAGGAGGAGCTGCGGGAACGCCTCGAGGATGCGGCTGCTGTGTCCGGAATCCAGAGCCGCCAGGACAGACTTTCCCAGTACCGGTCCATGATGGGGAGCATGAGCGCCATCATGGCCTCCATGTCCATGCTGGGCGTTATCATCAGCTTTGCGGTCATCTATATCAGTTCCCTGATCAGCTTCGAGGAACTGAAGCGGGAGCTGTCCACCCTGATGATGCTGGGATTAAAGAGTAAGGAGTGTCTCGATGTGATCTCCACGGGACAGTGGCTGCTGGCCGCGGGCGCGGTGCTCATCGGAATTCCCATGTCCATGGGGGCCAGCCAGCTGATTTCGGTCTCTATGGCTTCGGATATGTATACAATCCCCAGCTTTATCGACGGAAAGGCGCTGCTGCAGGCCATTGGGCTGACAGCCGTCTCTGTCGGGTTCAGCTCCATGATGATGCTTCGAAAATTGAAAAAAATAGTTCCGGCAGACCTGCTGCGGGAACGGGAATAGAGGTGCAGGATGAAAAGAAAAGTAAAATGGATATTTCTTGCGGCCATAGCCGTGATCAGTATCGGCGCGTATGCAGCGGTGCTCTTAAAACCCGTGGAAGCTTCCGCAGAGCAGGCGGTAAAAGGAAACCTGGAGAGTCAGTTTACCGTTTCGGCCTCCATACTTCCCGTATCAGGCATGGTGCTTAATTCCGTTACCGCGGGCAATGTCTCGGAAATCCCGTATTTGCCGGGAATGGAGGTAAAGGAGGGGGAGATCCTTTTAAAGACGGATACCACCTCCCAGACGACGCTGGACATTCAGAGAGAGCAGTTTAAGCAGCAGTTAAGCGCGGCCCGCCAGGAGTACGACCGTCTCTACGGTTCCAATGGTTCGGCAGCGGCAGCCCTTAAGGCGGCGGAAAGCGAATACCGCCTTGCGAAGAAGAATTACGACAACGGGGTGGTGCTGGCGCAGCAGGGCGGCTTCATCGCCCAGTCGGACCTGGATACCTTAAAGACCCAGCTGGATCTGACTTACCAGAAATACACGCAGGCGAAGGAAGATAATTCCGAGGAGCAGAAGGCGCATTCCCAGGAGCAGATTGCTTCCTTCGAAAGGCAGCTGGCCCTTCTCGACGACACCGTGAATCCCGGTGCGGTAAAGATGCCCTACGACGGCGTCCTGTGGGAGGTATACACGGAGGAAGGCGCCTATCTGTCGCCCAACCAGCCGGTGGTGAAAATCTACCGCCCGGACAGCATGAAGCTTTCCGCCTCCGTTCTGTCGGAGGATGCGGCCGCGTTGACACCCGGGCTTAAGGCGAAAGTCATTTACGCCGACGGGAGCGAGGGGGAAGCCGAGGTGAGCTTCATCGCGAAGACTGCCGAGAAACAGATGTCTTCCATCGGCCTGGAGGAGAACCGGTGTACCGTAGAGTTAAAGCCTGCGGCACTTCCGGAGCACGCGGGAGCGGGCCAGACGGCGGATGTATCCTTTCATGTCATGATCGCCCCGGAGGTCTTTTCCGTACCTGCGGCGGCCGTAATACCGGCGGAGGATGGAAGCGCTGTCTATCTCATACAGAATGGGAAAGCGGTATTAACGCCTGTGGAAACCGGAAGAAGAGAGGGCGGCCGGGTAGAAATTATTTCCGGACTGGAAGATGGGGATATCGTGGCCTCCGACCCATATAATGATAATGTAGAGAAGAACGGCCGGGTAAAAGCCGTCTTAAAAGAATAATCGGGAGCGCTCTTTACAACGGAGAGAAAACGTGATAAAACGTTGTAGAGAAGATGGAGGAATTAGCGATGTTAAAGTTAGGAAGAAATGACGCCTGCTGGTGCGGCAGCGGAAAGAAGTATAAGAACTGTCATCTGGCGTTCGACAGAAAGATTGAAAATTACGGTATTATGGGCGATCTGGTGCCGGAGCATTACATGATCAAGACCCCGGCGGAGATCGAGGGAATCAGAAAGGCCGGCGAGGTGAATACGAAGATCCTCGATCTGGTGGATTCGTTCATACGTCCGGGCATCAGCACAGAGGATATCAACACTCTGGTCCATGAAAATACGATAAAGATGGGCGGCATCCCGGCTCCCCTTAATTTTGAAGGCTACCCGAAGAGCGTCTGCACTTCCGTCAACGAGGTGGTCTGCCACGGCATTCCCGATCCGAACCGGATCCTGAAGGAGGGCGACATCATCAACGTGGATGTGACGACGATCTTAGACGGTTATTACGGAGACGCCTCCAGAATGTACTGCATCGGAAACGTGTCGCCGGAGGCGGAGAAGCTGGTACGCGTGACGAAAGAGAGCGTGGACTTAGCACTTAAGGAAGCCCGGGCCTGGGGCCATCTGGGCGACATAGGAGCTGCCATATCCGAGTACATTTATGCAAATGGTTTTACGGTAGTGCGTGAGATCGGCGGCCACGGCGTAGGGAATGATTTCCATGAGGAACCGTGGGTCAGCCATATCGGAGAGCGGGGAACGGATATGCTTCTGGTTCCCGGCATGATCTTTACCATTGAACCGATGGTAAATGCGGGACGGCCCGATGTGGTTCAGGACGAGGAAGACGGCTGGACCATCTATACGGAAGACGGAAGCCTGTCGGCACAGTGGGAGTACACGGTGCTGATCACGGAAGAGGGGCCGGAGGTGCTCACTTATTAAGAGTTTTTTTGAGCCGGCATATGCAGGGAGAAGCCCGGCGGGAAGCAGGATGTGGAAGATGTAGTTCCACTCCGGTTTCCCGCCGGGCTTCTGTCCGTTAAGGTGTTGAAAAAATTCATGCATATTTGTTGAATCCGCCCATATAAAGAACTATAATGAAATTGAAACTAAACAATTTCAACAAAATGTTATTACAAGGAGGGGTACCATGAATGTTATGTATGTCGTAGCAATTGGTTCCATAGCCGCTCTGATTTATGCTGCCTGTATGTTTGTCCGGGTGAAGGGACAGCCGGAGGGCAGCGCTGGGATGATTAAAATCTCTGCTGCGGTCAGGAAAGGTGCCGGCGCCTATTTAAGACGGCAGTATCTGGGCGTCGGCATTTTCTTTGCTGTCGTTTTCATCATATTGCTGTGTATGGCGTTTGGCGGGTTTTTGAGTTATTTTACACCGTTTGCATTTTTAACGGGCGGCTTTTTCTCCGGTTTGTCAGGGTTTATCGGAATGCGGACAGCGACGATGGCAAACTGCAGGACGGCGGAGGGGGCTTCCCGCAGCCTGAACAAGGGCCTCAAAGTGGCTTTCTCGGCAGGCTCTGTTATGGGCTTTACCGTGGTGGGGCTGGGACTTCTCGATCTGACGATCTGGTATTTTATCCTGAATACCGTGTTCCATTCGCTTCCGGAGACGGAACGGATCACACAGATTACGGCCAATATGCTGACCTTCGGAATGGGCGCCTCCAGTATGGCGCTGTTTGCCCGTGTGGGCGGCGGTATTTTCACGAAGGCGGCCGATGTGGGAGCCGATCTGGTTGGTAAGGTAGAGGCGGGTATTCCGGAGGATGATCCCCGTAATCCTGCTGTTATCGCGGATAACGTAGGCGACAACGTAGGTGATGTGGCTGGTATGGGCGCAGATTTGTATGAATCGTATGTAGGCTCGATCGTGTCTACCGCAGCGCTGGCGGTTGCGGCCGGCTTTGGTGTGAAGGGCGTGGCCGTTCCCATGATGCTGGCGGCATTCGGCGTCATCGCATCGATTATCGGCACCTTCTTCGTAAAGACAAAGGAGGATGCTTCACAGAAGAATCTTTTAAAGGCGCTGCGGCTGGGAACGTATATCAGCGCTGTTCTGGTGGTGGCGGGGGCCTATGTGATTATCCGCCTCCTGCTTCCGGAACATATCGGGATCTATGCGGCGGTGCTGTCCGGTCTTGTCGCCGGTGTTCTGATCGGTGCGATCACGGAATATTTTACGTCGGATTCGTATCGGCCGACGAGAGATCTGGCCTCGTCCAGTGAGACGGGAGCGGCCACGGTGATTATCAGCGGACTGTCTCTCGGCATGCTTTCTACGGTAGCTCCGGTGATCATCGTCGGTGTGTCGGTGCTGATCAGCTATTACTGTTCGGGCGGAAACGCTGATTTTAACATGGGACTTTACGGTGTCGGAGTCTCTGCGGTCGGCATGCTATCGACGCTGGGAATCACGCTGGCAACCGACGCGTATGGACCAATTGCCGATAATGCGGGAGGAATCGCGGAGATGACTCATATGCCTCCTGAGGTCAGAAACCGGACGGATGCCCTGGATTCGCTGGGAAATACGACGGCGGCCACCGGAAAGGGATTTGCCATCGGCTCAGCTGCGCTGACGGCACTGGCGCTGATTGCATCTTATATTGACAAGGTCAAACAGCTGAATCCGGATATTGCGCTGAATCTGACCATCACAAATCCGACGGTCCTAATCGGCCTGTTCATCGGCGGCATGCTTCCGTTTTTATTCGCCGCTCTGACCATGGACGCGGTGGGAAAGGCCGCTCAGTCTATCGTGGTCGAGGTGCGCCGGCAGTTTAAGGAGATCAAAGGGCTGATGGAGGGAAAGGCGGAACCGGATTACGCCGCCTGTGTGGATATGTGCACGAAATCGGCACAGAAGCTGATGCTGGCGCCGGCTCTGATCGCAGTGATCATTCCCATCGTTGTCGGGCTTTTGCTGGGGGTGAATGGTGTCGCAGGCCTGCTGGCCGGCAATACCGTGACCGGCTTCGTCCTGGCGGTCATGATGGCCAACTCCGGCGGAGCATGGGATAATGCGAAGAAATATATTGAGAGCGGAGCCCACGGCGGAAAAGGAAGCGACCAGCATAAGGCAGCGGTCGTGGGAGATACGGTCGGCGATCCGTTTAAGGATACGTCAGGGCCATCCATTAATATTCTGATTAAACTTACCTCCATGGTATCCATTGTATTTGCAGGATTGATTGTGGCGGTGCATCTGCTGTAGCTTTCAGAACGGCGGTGGAGGAACGGTTATGAAATAGAAGGAGAAGGCGTCTGCCTTCTCCTTCTGTATGCCGGGTTACTCTTCTTCCTCTTCGGAGTCCTTAAACGCTCTTTTTTTCCCGATACGGAAGCAAAGAGAATCCACCAGATACATAAGCCCAAACATGAAAAAGAATAAAAGAAGGAAAGAGATGACTGCTGTCGCGAGGGAATAGCGGACGTAAAAGCTGTAGGCGATAATCAGTGACGCTGCCAGGGAGCTGATGGCGTAGAGCAGAAACAGCTTTTTGCGATTCGCATTTTCCGCAGTATAAATGTTGCCGTCTCTGGCATCCAGAAATAAATTATAAACAGACGCGGCAAGGACGACGACAGCCTGCGGTACTATGTATTTCAGCTCCCATCGGAGTAAGTGAAGTTCCGCCAAAAGGCAGAAGCCGGTTGCAAGGAGAAGAAAATTCCAGCTCTTTCTGGCATTCCTGAGACTTTGAAGTTCCATTCGTTCATCTACGATTCGTTTCTTAAACAGTGATTTCATTCTGATACCTCCCAAAATAATTCGTCCAGTGTCCTGTCCAGTTCTTTACAGATTGCGATACAGAGATTCAGTGTCGGGTTATAGTTCCCGGATTCGATCATGCTGATGGTCTGCCGCGTGACGCCAACCCGTTCCCCTAACTGCTCCTGTGATAAATCGTGTTCCACACGGGCAATTTTCATCCGTTTGTTCTTCAATAAAAATCCACCTCCAGTTCCTGCTTTATGTTCGTTTCATACCTACATAGTACACTAAAAAAGACTAAATGTCAAATATAATTTACAAAATGAATAATTAAGATGGCAAAACGAAAACACGTTTGTAAATTTTACAAAATGTGGTAAAATATTAAATAAATGTTACAGGAGAATACCACAAAACCATCAGGAAAGTGAACGGGAATAATATGAAAAAATGGCTTTTGGCAGTACTTGTCTGTACGCTGGCGGTGACGGGATGCAGCAAATATAAGCAGGTATCCGACTTGCCGGAAACGGATGAGACAACAGAAACAGAGAGTATGAGCGGAGAAACCACGGAGGAGACGCTGGAAGTCCAGCAGGAGACAGAGCCGGCAGAACCGCAGAAGGAACGGGTTCGGGTGAAGGGCGTCTACATTTCCGGATATATGGCGGGATCAGAAGGCTTTCAGGCGATTCTTGACAAGATCGGCCAGACGGAGATTAACGCGGTGGTCATCGATGTGAAGAACGACGACGGAAGAATTACATTTTCCATGGATGATGCGCCTACGGTCAATGAGATCGGCGCATCGGAGCGGTATATCCGGGATATCGGAGCGCTCATGGCGGATTTAAAGGCCCGGGGCATCTATACCATCGCCCGGGTCGTGGCTTTCCGCGATCCTTATCTGGCTGAGAAGAAGCCGGAGTGGAGCTTAAAGAACGCGGATGGCAGCCTTCACCGCGACAATAAGGGGCTGGCCTGGGTCAATCCCTACCGCCAGGAGGTCTGGGACTATCTGGTGGAAGTGGGCACACAGGCGGCGAAGGCCGGGTTTGACGAGATACAGTTTGATTATATCCGGTTTGCCACGGACAGCACCATGAAGCAGGTCGCATTTGACGAGGCGGATACGAAGGGACGCTCCAAGACGGACATCATCACGGAGTTTATTACGTATGCCTACGACAAGCTGTCGGCGGAGGGCATCTTCGTTTCGGCTGATGTTTTCGGCACCATTATCGGAAGTAAGATTGACGCGGATGCGGTGGGACAGGTGTATAATGATATGGCCAGGCATTTAGACTATATCTGCCCGATGATTTATCCGTCCCATTACGGCGATGGTAATTTCGGAATCGAGCATCCGGATACCCAGCCCTACGATACGATCCATGCGGCATTGATGAAATCGAAGCAGGATCTGGCCATTGTGACGGCGGCAGGGGAGGACCATGCCATCGTGCGCCCGTGGCTCCAGGATTTCACCGCTTCCTATTTACAGCATTACATCAAATACGGCCCTGCCGAGGTGAGGGCCCAGATTCAGGCTGTCTATGACGCCGGATACGATGAATGGATCCTTTGGAGCGCATCCAACAAATATACGTGGGATGGCCTTCTCTCACCGGAAGAAGCCAGCCAGGAGGATCAGAAGATTGCCGAATCGAGAGCGGCCCTGCCTCCTGAAACGACGGCAGCGCCGCCGACAGAAGCGGCGAAGCCGGAAACGGCACCGGCACCCGAGGAGACGCTTCCGCAGGAGGGACAGCCTTCTGAAGAAACCTCGATGGAGGAGACAGAGGCGCCGGTGGATGAGACATCCGCCAGCGAAGAACTGCAGACCAGCGAAGACCCGGAAACAGAGGCCACAGATCGGGCCGCTTCCGCCCAGCCGGAGACAGCGGCGCAGGGAGAGAAGAGAAGCAAGCCCAATGTTGTGATCGTCACGACAGGCGGGGCAGGAGAATAGCGCGGTACTGCGCACATGACAGAAAATCAGGAAAGGAAACGCATATGGGCAGAATACCAAAACCAGGAGAATGTTACAGGCATTTTAAGAATAAGCTGTATCAGATCATCACCGTAGCCGAACATTCCGAGACAGGAGAGAAGATGGTGGTTTACCAGGCGCTGTACGGCACATTTGGGACGTATGTGCGGCCGCTGTCCATGTTCATCAGCGAAGTGGACCATGAGAAATATCCGGAGGTGAAGCAGAAATACCGGTTTGAACGGGTCGAACTTAAAGAAGAGGCGGCAGGAGAAACGAGCGTGGAGCATGCGGCATGGACGGAGACTGAGGAAGCCGAAGGCGTCGCATCGCAGGAAGCCGAAGAAGAAACAGCTGTTTCCAGTAAAATTCTTCTTGCTTTTTTAGACGCGGAGACGTATTATGAAAAGCTGGAAGTTTTAAAAGAACGCCGTGAGATATTTTCCGAGGAGGAGCTTGCGGCTGTCTGTGAATCCCTGGATATCGGAAGCGGAACGGGTACACGGGAAGGCATGTACCGCGCCGCCGTCAATTATCTGGAGATGCAGGCGAAATACGATGGAGCGAGACTGAGGTGACAAATACGTGGAGCAATCCGGATACAATGGATTTAATATAGAAGAAGAACTAAAGAAACTGCCCGCCCAGCCTGGGGTCTACATTATGCACGATAAAAGGGATGAGATCATCTATGTGGGTAAGGCCATCAGCTTAAAGAACAGGGTCCGGCAGTATTTCCAGAGCAGCAGGAATAAGACGTCAAAGATTGAGCAGATGGTTTCCCGGATCGCCAGGTTCGAGTATATCATAACGGATTCGGAGCTGGAAGCCCTGGTTCTGGAGTGCAACTTAATTAAGGAACATCGTCCCAGATACAATACGATGCTGAAGGACGACAAGACGTATCCGTATATCAAGGTGACGGTCTACGAGGATTTCCCCCGGGTATTATTTTCCAGGGACATGAAAAAGGACAAAAGTAAGTATTTTGGGCCATACACCAGCGCAGGAGCGGTTAAGGATACGATTGATCTGATCCATAAGCTGTACAAGATCCGTACCTGCAACCGCAATCTGCCGAAGGATATCGGCAAGGACCGCCCCTGCTTAAATTACCACATCAAGCAGTGCTCGGCGCCCTGCCAGGGATACATTAATAAAGAAGAGTACGGAAGGGCCATCAGTCAGGCCCTTGATTTTCTGGGCGGCAAATACGATCCGGTCATCTCCATGCTGGAGGAAAAGATGCAGACAGCGTCGGACGAGATGGATTTCGAAAAAGCCATCGAATACCGGGATTTGCTGACCAGCGTCAGGGCGGTGGCCCAGAAACAGAAGATCACCAGCAGCAGTATGGAGGACCGCGATATCATCGCCATGGCGAAGGACGACAAGGACGCGGTAGTCCAGGTCTTCTTCGTAAGGGAAGGCCGTCTGATCGGCCGGGAGCATTACCACGTTACCATTGCCACGGCAGAGGATGACAGGCAGATCCTGACCAGCTTCGTCAAGCAGTTTTACGCCGGTACGCCGTTTGTCCCAAGGGAGCTCTGGGTTCAGACAGAGCTTGAGGACAGCGAGATCATCAGAGAGTGGCTCAGCGCAAAACGCGGCCAGAAGGTGAAGCTTGTCGTCCCTCAGAAGGGGGAGAAGGAGCGCCTGGTAGAGCTTGCGGAACGCAACGCGGCCCTGGTCCTTTCCCAGGATAAAGAGAAGATCAAACGCGAGGAGCTGCGGACCATCGGCGCCATGAACGAGGTCTGCGGCTGGCTCGGCATAACCGGAGTCCACAGGATCGAGGCCTTCGATATTTCCAATATCAGCGGTTTCGAATCGGTAGGCTCCATGATTGTTTATGAGGATGGCAAGCCCAAGCGGAATGATTACCGCAAATTCAAGATCAAATGGGTCAAAGGCGCCAACGACTACGCCTCCATGCGTGAGGTCCTTACGCGCCGCTTTTCCCACGGTCTCGATGAAGCCGCTTCTTTAAAGGAAAAGGGCGTGGACGAGGAGTTCGGCAGCTTCACAAAATGCCCGGACTTCCTCAGGATGGACGGCGGCCGCGGCCAGGTCAATATCGCCCTGGAGGTACTCGATGAGCTGAAGCTTTCCATCCCTGTCTGCGGCATGGTAAAGGACGACAACCACAGAACGCGCGGTTTATACTACAACAATGTGGAGATTCCCATCGACAAGCGTTCCGAAGGCTTCAAGCTGATCACCCGTGTCCAGGATGAGGCCCACCGCTTTGCCATCGAATACCACCGCAGCCTCCGCAGCAAAGGCCAGGTTCATTCCATCCTGGACGATATCCCCGACATTGGCCCCACCCGCCGCAAGGCGCTGATGCGTCATTTCAAGGATATCGAAGCCATAAAAGAAGCGTCCATAGAGTCCCTGACGGCCACACCGGGCATGAATGCCAAATCGGCTCAGAGCGTCTATGACTTCTTTCATTAGAATTGCAGTTCATTAGATGAGGATTGAGGAATTTCCTCCCCTTATCTCTTTTCAAAACACGAAATCTGTGTTAGTATGAGAAAAACAGATGGAAAAGGAGCATGAGACCATGCATGGAGTTGCGATTACAGAGTTAATTGAAAAAATGAACCTCCGGAACATGACACCGGAGATCGATGCGGAGAAAATCGTGCTGAGCCATCCGGATGTCAATCGTCCGGCGCTGCAGCTGGCAGGTTTTTTTGACCATTTCGATAATGAGAGGGTCCAGATTATCGGCTATGTGGAGCAGGAGTACATCCGACAGATGGAACATGACCGCAAGGTGGAGATGTATGACAAGCTTCTGTCCAGTCAGATTCCGTGTCTGGTTTATTCGAGAAACCAGGATCCTGATGAGGATATGATCGCACTGTGCGACCATTACGGCGTACCCTGTCTTGTTTCGGAGCAGACGACCTCCGATCTGATGGCGGAGATCATCCGGTGGCTGAAGGTAAAACTGGCTCCATGCATCAGCATCCATGGCGTTTTAGTGGACGTATTCGGCGAAGGCGTCCTGATTATGGGCGAGAGCGGAATCGGTAAGAGTGAGGCGGCTCTGGAGCTCATAAAGAGGGGCCATCGTCTCGTAACGGATGACGTGGTGGAGATCAGAAAGGTCAGCGATGAGACTCTGATCGGAAGCGCTCCGGAAATTACAAGACATTTTATCGAGCTGAGAGGTATCGGTATTATCGATGTGAAGACGCTGTTCGGTGTGGAGAGCGTAAAGGACACCCAGGCCATCGACATGGTGATTAAGCTGGAGGACTGGGATAAGGATAAAGAGTACGACAGACTGGGACTGGAAGACCAGTATACGGAGTTCCTGGGAAACCGTGTGGTCTGCCATTCCATCCCTGTACGTCCGGGACGGAATCTCGCCATCATCGTGGAGTCAGCGGCTGTCAACTACAGACAGAAGAAGATGGGGTACAACGCGGCACAGGAATTATACAACCGCGTCCAGGCAAACCTGTCAAGAAAACAGGATGATTGAGGTGTTTCATGACGATGTTTTATGAGAAACTGCTGGAAGTGTCAGATAGCAGCCATGTGAAGACGGAAGAGAAAATGAGCAGACACACGACCTTTCGCGCCGGCGGTCCCGCGGCCTACTACGTAAGTCCGGCGGACGCGCGCGAACTGGGAGAAGTGATCCGGCTGTGCCGGAGAGAAGAGGTACCGTACTGCATTCTCGGAAATGGAAGCAATCTGCTTGTGGGAGACGGCGGTTTCGATGGTGTGGTCATATCCATGACAGCCGGATTTTCCGGATGCCGTGTGGACAGTGACCGGTGTGAGATCGCGGCTGGTGCGGGAGAATCCCTTTCCCGGGTGGGGAAGGCGGCATTGGAGGCCGGGCTCACAGGCTTTGAATTTGCAGCCGGAATCCCTGGTACGGTGGGCGGAGCCGTCGTGATGAATGCGGGCGCCTACGGTTCCGAAACGAAGGAGATCCTGGAATCAGTCCGGGTTATGACCATGGAAGGCGAGGAAAAGGTACTCTCTCTGCCGGAGCTGGAGCTGGGCTACCGGACCAGCTGCATTCCCGCTAACCATTATATTGTGCTGGAAGCGCGGTATCGCTTAAAGCCAGGCGACAAGGATGAGATCAAGGCGTATATGGATGATCTGGCGGGCAGGCGAAAGAGCAGGCAGCCTTTGGAGTTTCCCAGTGCCGGGAGCACATTTAAGCGGCCGGCCGGCAATTTTGCCGGGAAACTGATCGAAGAGGCGGGCCTTGCAGGATACCGTGTGGGCGGCGCGGAGGTTTCCGGGAAGCACTGCGGTTTTGTGATTAACAGAGACCATGCCACGGCTTCGGATATTATGACGCTCTGTCAGGATGTGAAGAGAAGAGTAAAAGAACATTCCGGAGTGGAACTGGAGATGGAAGTAAAGACGCTGGGACGATTTTAAACGGCGTAGAGGAGACTTTTTGTGAGACTGGTAATTGTGACAGGCATGTCAGGCGCCGGTAAGACAAGTGCGCTGAAGATGCTGGAGGACATGGGGTTCTACTGTGTGGATAACCTTCCTATTCCTCTGGTGGAAAAATTTGCCGAGCTGACCCTGAGCAATCAGGGCGGTATTAAGGATGCCGCGCTGGGGATCGATATCCGCAGCGGGGATGAACTGTCTGCACTTAACCGGATCTTTGATGAATGGTCCAGGAGCAGGGTCCCGTATGAGATCCTCTTCCTGGATGCAGGCAGTGAGACACTGATTAAGCGGTATAAGGAGTCGAGACGGATCCATCCCCTTGCGGGAGAGGGCCGGATTGACAGCGGTATCGAGAAGGAACGCCTCAAACTGGCATTTTTAAAGGAAGAGGCGGATTATATCATAGATACCAGCAAGCTGCTGACAAAGGAACTGAAGGCAGAGCTGGAAAAGATCTTTATGGCAAATGAAAGCTATAACAATCTGTACATCACGATTCTGTCCTTTGGCTTCAAATACGGAATTCCTTCTGATGCCGATCTCGTCTTTGACGTCAGATTCCTTCCGAATCCGTATTATGTGGACGAACTGCGTCCGAAGACGGGCGAGGACAGGGAAGTGCGGGAATACGTGATGCAGAACGGGACAGCGGCCATTTTCCTGGATAAACTTTACGATATGCTGGAATTTCTGATTCCGGGCTACGTATTGGAGGGAAAGAACCAGCTGGTTATTGCGGTTGGATGTACCGGAGGGAAGCACCGCTCGGTGACCATCGCGAAGGCGGTCTACGGGAAGCTGAAAGCCCACGGGGAATTTGGCTTAAAGATCGAGCACCGTGACATTGATAAGGATAATAAAAGAAAAAAGGAATGAGCTGCCATGTCATTTTCCTCCAAAGTAAAAGACGAACTTTCCAGGCAGTTAAGCCCGGCGAGGCACTGCCAGATTGCCGAAATTGCAGCGATCATAAGCCTTTGTGGAAAGATCATAATCTCGGAAGAGGACCATTATGCCATTAAAATCCACACGGAAAATGTGGCAGTTGCAAGAAAGTACTTTACATTATTGAAAAAAACATTTAATATAGTTACTGATGTCTCTATTAGAAGGAACGCCTATTTAAATAAAAACCGTACATACACGGTGACTATCCGGGAGCATGAGGATGCCCTCCGGGTGCTTCATGCCGCAAAGCTCCTTGACGAGCATGGAGAGGTGGGGGAAAATTTAAATGTGGTTCAGAATGTGGTGATCCAGCAGTCATGCTGCAGGCGCGCATTTATCCGCGGGGCGTTTCTGGCATCGGGGTCCTTAAGTGATCCCGAGAAATTCTATCATTTTGAGATCGTATGTGCAACAGAGGAGAAGGCGAAGCAGCTTCAGGGAATCATTGCCGCCTTTGACTTAGAGGCGAAGATTGTTAAGAGAAAACGTTACTATATCGTGTACATCAAGGAAGGCAGTCAGATCGTCGATATTTTAAACGTGATGGAGGCGCCGGTAGCACTGATGGAGCTGGAGAATATCAGAATTCTGAAGGACATGCGCAACAGCGTAAACCGTCAGGTAAACTGTGAAACCGCCAACATCAACAAAACGGTATCAGCTGCTGTGAAGCAGATAGAGGATATAGAATATATCAGAGATACAATAGGCCTGGAAAACCTGCCGGAGAATTTGGAAGAAATTGCTCGCGAGCGGGTAGAAAGACCGGAAGCAACATTAAAAGAGCTTGGGGAAGCTCTGGACCCTCCTGTTGGAAAATCAGGAGTAAACCACCGACTTAGGAAACTCTGCGATATAGCAGAGCAACTGCGGGACAGGAGCGAACGCAGCAGAATGGAATAGGGTCCGTTCACAGGAATGAGGAGGATAATTATGGTAAAAAAAACAGTCACCGTCGAACTTGCATCAGGATTAGAGGCCAGGCCGGTAGCCATGCTTGTACAGGTAGCCAGCCAGTATGAAAGCAGTATTTACGTGGAGATCGAGTCCAAGAAAGTAAATGCAAAGAGCATTATGGGTATGATGACCCTGGGTCTTGCAGCCGGAGAGCAGGTTACTATTTCTGCTGATGGTGCAGACGAAAACCAGGCCGTTACCGATATTGAAAAATATTTGAGCAACAACTAGAGCGTGTTCACACGCTCCAAATGGGAAAAGGGAAACAGGCATGAATGATTCCGCGAAAAAAGGCCGCGGAGATTCATGTCTGTTTTTGGTTATATTTCCACTGAACGAAAAATCCCGCGCGTAAATAAAAAATATGCTATAATAAACGAATAGGATATGTTAAAATAATTTTGACGAGATATAAGAGATAAAACAAAGGAGACTAGAAACGTGGCATTTACACATTTACACGTCCATACGGAATACAGCCTTTTAGACGGCTCCTGTAAGATTAAGGAGCTGACGGCGAGGGCAAAAGAGCTGGGCATGGACAGCATGGCTATCACGGACCATGGCGTCATGTACGGCGTGATCGATTTCTACCGGGCGGCCAGAGAGGTGGGAATCAAACCCATCATCGGATGCGAGGTATATGTGACGGCCGGTTCCAGATTTGACAGAGAAACCACGAACGGGGAGGACCGCTACTATCATCTGGTGCTGTTGGCCGAGAACAACCAGGGTTATCAGAACCTGATGAAGATCGTGTCCAAGGGCTTCGTCGATGGATTTTATTATAAACCCCGTGTTGATTATGAAGTGCTGGAGACGTACCATGAGGGCATCATCGCTCTCAGCGCCTGTCTGGCCGGCGAGGTACAGCGCTATATCGAGCGCGGTATGTACGAGCAGGGAAAGAATGCGGCGCTCCGCTACCAGCAGATTTTCGGGGAAGGGAATTTTTTCCTGGAACTGCAGGATCATGGAATTCCGGCGCAGCACACGGTGAACCAGGGATTACTGCGCATGAGCAGGGAGACCGGCATCAAGCTGGTTGCGACCAATGATATTCATTATACATTTGCGGAGGACGCCACACCGCACGATATCCTTCTGTGTATTCAGACCGGTAAGAAGGTAACCGATGAAAACCGCATGAGGTATGAAGGCGGCCAGTACTACTGCAAGACCGAGGAGGAGATGAGAAAACTCTTCTCCTATGCTGCCGAAGCGATCGACAACACACACGATATCGCTGAGCGCTGCAACGTGGAGATCGAGTTCGGCGTGACGAAGCTGCCCCGGTACGATGTGCCGGAGGGCTACGACTCCTGGGGATATTTGAACAAGCTCTGTTTCGACGGACTGGCGAAGCATTACCCTGACGACGACGGCACGCTGAAGGCCAGACTGGAGTATGAGCTGGATGTGATCCATACCATGGGATACGTGGATTACTTCCTGATCGTATGGGATTTTATCCATTATGCCAGATCCCAGGACATCATCGTGGGTCCGGGGCGTGGTTCCGCGGCCGGCAGCATCGTATCATACTGTCTGGGGATTACCAATATCGATCCCATCCGGTATAATCTGCTGTTTGAGCGTTTCCTGAATCCGGAACGTGTGTCCATGCCCGATATCGACGTGGACTTCTGCTTCGAGCGGCGTCAGGAAGTCATCGATTATGTGGTTAGGAAATACGGCAAGGACCAGGTTGTGCAGATCGTCACCTTCGGTACGCTGGCGGCAAAGGGCGTGGTGCGCGACGTCGGACGTGTTCTGGACATGCCTTACGCCAGATGCGACGCCATTGCGAAGATGATACCGGGTGATCTGGGCATGACTCTGGAGAAGGCGCTAAAACAGAGCCCGGATTTAAGAAGTGCCTATAATGAGGACCCGGAGGTCAAATATTTAATCGACATGTCCATGCGTCTTGAAGGCCTGCCAAGGCATACCTCCATGCATGCGGCCGGAGTCGTTATCAGCCGTACCTCGGTAGACGAGTATGTGCCGCTTTCAAAGGCGGCTGACGGCACGATCACGACACAGTTCACCATGACCACGCTGGAGGAACTGGGGCTTCTGAAGATGGATTTCCTGGGACTCCGGACGCTGACCGTTATTCAGAATGCAGTGAAGGCTGTGGAGAAGAACCGCGGCGTGGCGCTCGATATGGATTATATCGATTACGACGACAAGGCGGTGCTGGAATCCATCGGAACAGGAAAGGATGACGGCGTGTTCCAGCTGGAGAGTTCGGGGATGAAGAGCTTCATGAAGGAGTTAAAGCCTCAGAGCCTTGAGGACATCATTGCCGGTATTTCCCTCTATCGTCCGGGCCCTATGGATTTCATTCCCAAATACTTAAAGGGAAAGAATGATCCCTCGTCCGCGACGTATGACTGCCCTCAGATGGAACCGATCTTAAGCCCGACTTACGGCTGTATCGTCTACCAGGAACAGGTTATGCAGATCGTGCGGGATCTGGCCGGATATACCATGGGCCGGAGTGACCTGGTTCGAAGAGCCATGTCGAAAAAGAAGACATCGGTCATGGAAAAGGAACGCCAGAATTTCGTTTACGGAAATCCGGAAGAGGGTGTTATGGGCTGTATAGCCAACGGGATCGATGAGAAGATTGCCAATCATATCTACGATGAGATGATTGATTTTGCAAAGTATGCATTTAATAAGTCCCACGCGGCGGCTTATGCCGTGGTTTCTTATCAGACCGCTTTCTTAAAATACTACTATCCGCAGGAATATATGGCGGCCCTGCTGACCTCGGTCATGGATAATGTGACCAAGGTATCGGAATACATTTTAAGCTGCCGGCAGATGGGGATCTCCATCCTTCCGCCGGATATCAATGAAGGGGAGAGCGGCTTCTCGGTTTCCGGAGGCGCGATCCGCTACGGACTCTCGGCGATCAAGAGCGTCGGCAAATCCGTCGTGGAGCTGATCGTCTCAGAGCGGGAGAGCAACGGGCTCTTCACCTCCATCGAGGACTTTGTGGACCGCATGAGCAATAAGGAGGTCAACAAGAGGACGCTGGAGAACTTCATCAAGTCGGGTGCGCTGGATACCCTTCCCGGAACCAGGAAGCAGAAGGTACTGGTGGCGCCGGAGCTTCTGGACCAGAGGAGCAAGGAGAAGAAGAACTCCATGGAGGGGCAGCTGACGCTGTTCGACATTGCCAGCGAGGAAGAGAAGACACGGTACCAGATTACCTTCCCCAATGTGGGAGAATTTCCGAAGGAGGAGCTTCTGGCCTTTGAGAAGGAGGCGCTGGGAATCTACGTAAGCGGCCACCCGCTGGAGGCCTATGAGGCCACCTGGAGGAATAATATTACCGCGGTTACCATAGATTTCATAGTGGATGAGGAGACGGAAGCGGCCCGCGTCCAGGATGGCACGTATGTGACCATCGGCGGCATGATTACAGGGAAGACGGTGAAGACGACAAGAAACAACAAGCTGATGGCGTTTCTCACGCTGGAGGATTTAGTCGGATCTGTGGAGGTAATCGTATTTCCAAAGGATTATGAGAGCAAAAGGGAGCTGTTTGTGGAGGACGCCAAGGTCTTTATCCAGGGCCGCGCTTCCATCGGTGACGATCCGGTGGGAAAGGTCATCTGTGAGCGCGTAATCCCCTTCCAGAGCCTTCCAAAGGAGCTGTGGCTGAAGTTCCCCGACAAAGACGTTTACATGGCCAGAGAGGCCGAAATCCTTTCAGAACTGAAAGAGTCGGAAGGAAATGACACCGTGATCATTTATCTGGAAAAGGAGCGGGCGAAAAAGGTTTTACCGGCCAATAGAAATGTAAGTGCTTCCAATGAACTTGTCTCTGTTTTGACTGAAAAACTTGGTGAAAAAAATGTCAAGGTTGTAGAAAAAACAGTTGAAAAGATAAGGAAAATGAATTAGAATACAATTTGTATGATTTGGTAAGAACGAAGACAGTTTACAATAAAAGATGTTCAGAAACAGGAGGAAGTTACTATGGCAAAACAAGTAAAGACTATCGGCGTATTAACCAGCGGCGGTGACGCACCGGGTATGAATGCGGCAATCCGTGCGGTTGTCAGGACGGCTATCCATAAAGGATTAGAAGTAAAGGGCATCATGAGAGGATACGCGGGCCTTCTGCAGGAAGAAATTGTTGATATGACGAGTACCAGCGTGTCGGACATTATTCACCGCGGCGGTACGATTCTCTATACAGCCAGATGCCAGGAGTTCACAACGGCTGAGGGCCAGAAAAAGGGCGCCGATATCTGTAAGAAGCATGGGATTGACGGCCTGGTGGTAATCGGCGGTGACGGTTCCTTCCGCGGAGCGGGAAAGCTTTCCGCACTTGGAATTAATACCATAGGACTTCCGGGAACCATCGATCTGGATATCGCATGTACCGATTACACCATCGGTTTTGATACTGCTGTGAACACGGCGATGGAGGCCATCGACAAGGTGCGTGATACATCTACTTCCCATGAGCGCTGCAGTATCATCGAGGTTATGGGACGCAACGCCGGTTACATTGCCCTGTGGTGCGGCTTCGCCAACGGAGCGGAGGATATTCTTCTTCCGGAGCGTTACGACGGCGACGAGCAGGCGCTGATTAACCGCATTATCGAGAACAGAAAACGCGGCAAGAAGCATCATATTATCATCAACGCGGAGGGCATCGGCCATTCTTCTTCCATGGCGAAGAGAATCGAGGCGGCAACCGGCATTGAGACGAGAGCAACGATTCTGGGCCACATGCAGCGTGGCGGCGCGCCTACCTGCAAGGACAGAGTTTACGCTTCCATCATGGGTGCGAAGGCGGTTGAGCTTCTCTGCAAGGGCGAAAGCAACCGTATCGTGGCTTACAAGCACGGCGAATACGTAGATTTCGATATTCAGGAAGCGCTGAATATGCACAAGGATATTCCGGAGGATCAGTATCAGATCAGCAGAATGCTGGTTCGGTAATCTGCGGAGCATAGGTTTGCCGGTCGGCGGACTGTAGGATTAGTAGAATCGGGTAAACGGGTTTGGGAGAATTCCCGCAGACGATACACGGTGTTTGGTGTATGGAGGCGGCGGGGGTTCTCCTTTTTGATTGAAAATGGGCTTGCGGGATATTCAGAATTCTGTTCCGTATTCACGGATCATAGTGCCGTCCGGCATCTGGTTTTCCTGCGTCGATTCTGACGATGTTTCCTGATTTGTTATAGAGTGTTATTGAGTTTCAATAGAAAATACCGTCTGCTTCAGGCCTCCGCAGAGATTACGGCAGATGCTTGTAAATGATGGAATCGAAAGAGGAATTAAAAGAGGTGGGAAAAGGAAAATGAAACAGAGGATACTGGCACGGCAGCAGGTATCTTTGCTGCAAAAAAGGTATTTGTAATTTATTTTCGTGCGTAAGCGCTTACACATTGACAGCATTTGGTAATAATGATAAACTAAAAATGCAGTTATTTTACTGAATTGAAATAAAAAATAGAGATGTAAGCGATTACATAATTGGGCATAGAATATGAGTTGAGCCCTGTTATGCCGCGGGAATGAACGATGAGGAGATGTAAAATCATGGAAGATATCTATGAGCTGTCCGGTTTGATGCAGATGTACCAGGCAACGGGCGCAGCCGGGTATGGGGATCGTGTTCTGGAACGAATCAACAGGACCGGTCTGCCGGCGGGCAAAAACCTTCTCTCCGGGAGGGAAGCCGGAGCATATCTGTTTGCACTGAGGCAGACTGGGAAGCAGGAATACCGGAATGCGGCAGATCTTGTGTTTAACCGGCTGGTAAGTGGGGAAGAAGTGATAAGTGAGACGGCCATGCCTTTTTATGCGGAGTATGATACTTTATTTAATAAGAAAGCCCACTATGGAGAGATCGCGGCGTATTTTGAGAGAAAAGAGGCGTGGTCAGGTCAGGAGGCTGCCGCACTGATTGATACAATTGATCGGATGTCGATGGAAATCTATGAATACTACAGGGCGTTGTGTGATTTGTTTAAGCAGGCAGTCCGCCAGGGAATGCTGGCAGAAGTTCAAAACACGGAAGTACAAAGTGCGGAAGTGCATCTGAATAACGGAAGGGCCTGGGCTGGCTACGCAGTTTTAAAGGCGTGCAACATGGGGATATTAAACCGTGAAAAATATGGAGAGGCTGGACTCCGGATCTGGAGACGCTTCGAAGAGCAGCAGGAACAGGAAGATGGACTTGGGAATATGCTGAAGGCACAATACCTGGTCTTTGAAAAAGACAGGGAAAAATGGTCTGTTGATATGCGAGGATGAAGAACATGGAGCTAAAGGTGATTTGTATGACTGCCCGGTCAGCGACATTGGAGACAGAGGCGGGCCGGATTTTTGAATTTGATACTGAGGGAGAGGTTTACATAAACGGGAGCCTTTATAAGAGGACAAACCGGGTGATTTTCAGTCTGTTTGGATTAAGGCCGGATACGGAGTATGAGGTATGCTTAAAGCGGGATGGGGAAGAGGCGAGAACCGTTTTCCGTACGGATTATGAATTCGTGACTCTCAATGTCAAAGAGGTCGGAGCAAAGGGAGACGGGATACAGGATGATACCGGATTTATACAGGCGGCGATTCTGGCATGTCCGAAGAATGGACGCGTGCTGATACCAAAGGGAGTATACCGGATTACCAGTCTGTTTTTAAAAAGTCATATCAGGCTGGAGCTGGCAGCCGGAGCTGTTTTGGCGGCGGATACCGACCGCTTCAGATATCCAAGATTTCCAGGTATGATTGAAAGCTGCGATGAGACAGAGGATTATAACTTAGGGACGTGGGAGGGAAATCCTCTTCCCATGTTTGCTGGAATTATCAATGGAATTGAAGTGGAAGATGTGGTAATCTATGGAGAGGGACTGGTGGACGGCCAGGCCTCCTTTGAGAACTGGTGGAATGATGTGGGAACAATGCGGGGAGCCTTCCGGCCGCGTATGGTATTTCTGGAGAGGTGTAAGAGTATCACGCTTCAGGGATTTCATCTGAAGAACAGCCCCACATGGGTACTTCATCCGTATTTCAGCCAGGGACTGCGTTTCTTGGATCTGGATATTAGGAATCCTGCGGACTCGCCCAATACAGACGGATTGGATCCGGAATCGTGCAGAGATGTGGAGATTGCAGGGCTGCATTTTTCCCTCGGTGATGACTGCATTGCCATAAAGTCAGGGAAAATCTATATGGGGCGCCGCTATAAGACTCCTTCGGAGAATATTGAGATTCGCCAGTGCCTGATGGAAAATGGCCATGGTGCGGTTACAGTGGGAAGCGAGGTCGGAGCCGGTGTAAAGGCGGTGCAGGTGAAGGACTGTCTGTTCCGGTGCACTGACAGAGGTCTCCGGGTGAAAACCAGGCGCGGAAGGGGAAGGGATTCGGTGCTGTCTGATATTTCCTTTCAACATATAATCATGGAGAATGTCATGACTCCATTTGTGGTCAACAGCTTCTATTTCTGTGATCCGGATGGAAGGACGGATTACGTGCAGTGCAGGGAAGCTCTGCCGGTAGACGAGCGGACACCGGAGATTAAAAACCTGTCCTTTAAAGATATTAAAGCATCGGACTGCCATGTGGCGGCTTCTTTCCTCTGCGGTCTGCCGGAGCAGAAGATCCGTAAGATTGAACTGGAAAATGTGGAGATCTCCTTTGCGGAACAGGCCAGGGAAGGCGTTCCAGCTATGATGGAAGGGGTGGAGGCCTGCTCCAGACAGGGATTTACCGTGATGAATGTGGATACGCTGATCTGTAAAAATGTAACCATTACAGGACAGAAGGGCGATGCGTTTATTATGAGCAATATTGATTATTTTGAAAATTTTGCCGGTGCATTCTCGTGATTTAAATCGTGAGTTAACCGGCAGGGTTTGTTCCGGATTCGCTTTTGCA
>OATU01000709.1_pt1 | contig 26362 bp, 21 predicted proteins | sample 1516711 | NCBI WGS metagenome assembly OATU01 (sample SAMEA2579971, study PRJEB22360) | human gut metagenome | biome: human gut; feature: human-associated habitat; material: faeces | place: Denmark | collected 2008/2010 | reverse complement strand
CAGATGCCGTACCCCGCCGGTCCCCAGCCCCCCGCCACGATCAGCTGGCTCTCACGGTTCTTGTGCAGCACCTTCATCGAAATCGTCGAATGAAGCCGCCCCTCGCAGACACAGATAAAGGGGTAAGACGTCTTTTCATGGAGGTAATCCATGCCCTTAAAAGCGGCGCCCCTGGCAAACAGCTCCTGGTCCATGTAGACCTTTCGCCTGGAACAGAGAAGCTTCATGAAATCTCCCGCCCAGTCCTGCCGCTCAAAGCCTTTTCCTGTCAGGAAAATGGAAGAAAACAGCTTCTTGGAAAGCAGCCGCTCCGCACAGGAACTGAGGATCTTATCCGCCAGCTTTCCGCCGGAAGGGGTATTCAATATATCGAGATTAAAGCTTTCCTCCAGCGCCTCATCCTCGGCCACCACAGTCATCTGCTTCATCCCGCGCTGAACCTTTAATTCGTGGTAATGGAGCGAATCCTCTGATAAATCGAAGACCGCTACCTGATTGCTCCATACTTCCTTCTTCTGGCTCAGAACGTAGTAGACAAAGCCTTCCGTATGGCTGATGATGTGCACCCGGTCCCTGGGGATCTCTAAGTAATCCGCACAGTACATCAGCGCGTCCATCAGCTTGACCTCCACCTTTTCCAGTGTGATCACCAGCTCCTTTACCTCATCGGAGAAAAATTCCTCCCTGGCCAGCGCCAGTATTTTCTTTAGATAGATCTTAAGCAGGGTGGTACCCTCGTATTTCACGCCTCCCAGCGTGGCGGTACCGTCCTTCATGACCATCTTTATAAGCTTGTCTACGATAATGCCTTCCCCCACCAGGGTGTATGCGTAAGCTTCTTCCCCCACATACCACTCGTCATCATCCTTTTTCCGGCAGATGACCGTCGGCAGGCACCACGTCTTTTCACGTTCGTGACAGCACAGCCTGGTATAGGCATCACATAAATCAAGTCCAATTATCAATCCGTCCATCGACAATCCCCTTATCTACATCAGTGGAAATAATTCTTCCGCGGCAGCATTCTTTGTTAAATACTCCCGCATCCGTTTTTTGAGCCCTTCTTCGTCCTTTAAACTCAGACACAGGCTCATTTCATTTAAACAGGCAAATCTGCTTTCCGAATCACCGGCCGCCGATGCAGCGTCACAGCTGACGCTTCCTTCTTTTTTCAGCACCCACTTGCCGTCTTCCAGTTCACTGATCCGGTACTCCATGATTTCCCCTTCAAAAAGGACCTTCTTCTTTACGAAAATCCCCTGGTACGTCCTTCCAATATCCTCGCAGTGGTATTCCTCCTCATCCGGCAGAATCCGGACCTCAAAATCGATCCGCGCGTTCCTGTCTGAATGATACTGGATCATGGCCTTGTCCATGATATCCTCCGGCATGGGAACGTATTTCGCCAGCTTCTTGAAATACGGGAATACCAGTCCCGCCTCCAGGAGAACCGCTGTCGTACTCTTTAACAGCTCCTTCTGCTCCTCTTCCAGCGAGGAAAGCTCAGAATAGTATTTGGTCAGAGCCAGCAGATAGATCGTCGGTATCCTGTCTTTGTCTGCGGAGCCGTTGACCGCGCCTTCCAGATAGGCGAAAACCTTGTCATCCGGAGTCTTGTCATCAAGGAAATACTCCGAACTCTTAATTGTAAAATATGCCCGGACGATGTTGTCACTCGTCTTCTTTTTGTTCATATAGAGGCTGAATACCCGGTCTATGGTTTCCGTGCATCCGGAAAACATCATCTGTGCAACCAGACGCTCCTCAAGATCATACGTCTCCACATGCTCGGAAATGCCCTGCAGGAGTATGCGGTACATCTGATTCGTCAGACCGTTGTAGTGCTCGCAGAGGTAATCCAAGATGACGCTGTCGCTCATGCCTTCCAGAAAAACGCGGTACGACAGGTGGAGAAGCAGCGGATCTTCGTCAAAAAGATTCTGAAGAATCATCTTGGTACACAGCTTTAAAAGCCGCTTGCTCTGAATCTCCTCGCAGCCGAATTCCCGTATCATATCGAAGGCTTCCTCGACATAATTGCGGTTGATTAAGGTCTCACAGATTCCCAGGCGTTCTTCCTTCGTAAGCAGACGCTTGTCGAGGCGCACCAGATAAGCGCCTCCCTCTGTGCTGTCTTCACTCACCGGATGAAGAGGAGAGTCTCCCTCTTTCACGTTCGATGGAATGCCCGGCATATTCTGGTAATACTCTATGATTCTGGATAGCAGGAGTCTCTGATACAGCGGCTGGAGCCGTCCATCCTCCATGGCATCCTCCAGCATCCCCGCCTCCTTCTCATCTGCAATGCCCCTCTTTAGGATCTCGTCGCAGGCCCGGAGTCTGAGCATCGGATGATCGGGATACAGTTCAAAGCAGCGCGCCTCTAACTCCGGCTTATCCATCACCGGCGTCTTCTCATAAGGAACCGTACTGTAACGGTTTCCAAAGGCATCCTGGAACAACAGGATGCTGTGCTCGGAAAACAGCGGCACGTACGCTACGCCGTCGTCCAGAAGAAATGCGTCCTCCTCCAGCAGCTCCTCGTAGCAGACAATTACATACTTCATCTTAAGGTTCCTGCACTCCACGCGGTAAGAACGCAGAATAGAGGGCAGTACCTTAGCCATAGGAAGGTCAATGACATCCTTGTAGATCATGTGTTCGTAAATAACGGCCAGATTACTTCCGATCCTCGATTCGAACAGCTGTTCTGTGGCGAATTTTTCGATATCCCGCTCATACACCTCATACAGCGGATCGGATTCCTTTAAGTAAACCAGCACATTTTTATAGAGCAGCGCCCTGCTGTGGCGGTCCAGCTCGCTACCGCCGTAGGAAAAATAGAGGAGCACTTCCTTGGGAAGCAGGTAGCAGTAATCCTTTGGAAGCGCGTACAGATAATACTCGTAAAGCCGTGTCAGGCTGATTCCTTCTTTGATCCCCTTCTCATACCACTTAAATGCCTCCGCACTCCTGCTCTCTCCCCGGATCAGTATGGAACAGACCGCCTCCAGTATTTCCTTTCCGGGATACTTCTCATACAGGCGTCCCAGCGCCCTGTAGTGAAGACGGTTAAAATGCCTGGACGTCAGCGTAAGCCTCGCCGCAGCCAGCGCAAATTTCTCTCCCGCGGCGCCGTATCTGGCACCGAAGGACAGTACCTGCAGCTCAAACGGGCCGATACTCCGGATCAGATCCGGCTCTTCGGAAAGCAGCCTGCAGGCATGCAGATAGAGAAACGGGCTTCTCATGCCCGCTTCAAACTGGCGTCTCATCATGGATATGGCTCCGCCCGGATTCTCATTAAGCCGGCGGTCCAGCCTTAAAAGGATCAGGAACAGATTATGAAGGTCCGGATTCTCCTCCAGATATTTTCTCAGCAGACGTACCAGCGATTCCTTCTGGTATTCATCCGGCTGCAGAATCAGCCTCAGATACTGATAGTAGCAGTAAAGCTCCAGCTTCTCCTGCCGCTCCGCCAGGATCTTCTCCCGGCATTCATCCAGCAGCAGCGCCGCCTGGCTCGTCCTGTCGTCTGAAAGGTATATCTCGGCCCTTAATAGCTTAATCGCCTCCTGCTGCCCCTTCATCTCCTCGATCTCATCCAGCGCCCGCAGCATCTGATTATGCGGAAAGTCCCCATCACCTGTGTTCGGCGGATTGTGAGGAAAGTCCCCATTACCTGCCTCTTTCTGCAAGCGCAGGTGCAGGTACGTCGCCACCGCTTCCTTCGTATAGGCGTCCTCCGCGGAAATACCGCCGCCCGGGTTCACCATCGCGGTCACCGGAACGACGAAGCGCTCTTCGATTCCGGTAATGATAATGCATCCCTGGTTCAGGCCCTGATGCATGCGCCTCGGATGGATGCGGTAGACGATCTCGCAGGTGTCGTCGGTAAAATCCTGGTCTCCGATGTTTCTCACCGGAATCTCTATAAAATCGCAGTCGGCCGTAACCTCAAGGCTTACGTAGCCCCAACCGCTTCTGGTTATCGTAATACATTCCTGGATCACTCCGTCCAGTTGGTCAAACCGCCGCTCGCTCTCGTCCGCAGTCAGCTTTACAGGCTCCTTGACACCGAGTCCGGTCAGGAATTCCTCCAGCTCCTTCTTCCTGTCCGGTCTTCCTTTTAAACCACCGTAAAGGGCCCTCACATGCAAATCCTTCATGAAGGGGGCCTCGAAAAAATCTCTATATTCAAATAAGCGAAGCGCTGTCTCATAGTCGTTCTTCGCTGTTCCGGCGAAATCCTCCGCCGTCTTTAAATCGCTCAATGCTTTCCCTGACGTACTCAGTTCCACACGAAAAGAATAAGGGACTTCTCTTTCTCCGCCATTGGTAACCAGATAGAAAGCTCCCTTAATCATATCTCCGTCTTCCAGAAAACCGGTATTCACCTCATAGACCAGATGGTTATAGGTGCCGCCAAACGCCCCATTAAGAAGCCTCACGCGGAAATTGGAAGAATATGCAAGTCCTTTTATATGCAGATTATTCTCACTGGTAACGACAAGTTCCCGCCTCGTGGCCCCGCCGGAACGCACCACGTCGTCAATTCCTTTCGGAGTGACCTTGATCACAGGAACCTCCGAATCGATGATGCCTTTAGCCAGCCTGTTGATTCGTTCTCTCATAGTACCACCTGTATCTTATGTTCTTCAGCCTGACAGCTGTTGTCTTTCAGTTTAATTACTATATTCTAACATATTTTCTATTGATTTAAAACCCTAAAATTGGTATGATAAAATAAAAACTGATAGAAGAAGGACAAGAATCATGACAACGAATGAAAAAGCTTTATTATTGCATGAAAAATGGAACGGCAAGCTGGAAACTATTTCCAAGGCCGAAGTAAAAAGCAGGGAAGATTTGGCCCTCGCCTATACTCCCGGCGTTGCGGAGCCGTGTAAGGTCATCGCTGCCGAACCGGAAGCCGCTTATAAATATACAATCAAATCCAACACGATCGCGGTTGTTTCCGACGGCAGCGCGGTTCTTGGCCTCGGCAATATCGGACCTCTGGCCGCCATGCCCGTTATGGAAGGAAAGGCCGTGCTCTTCAAGGAATTCGGCGGCGTCAACGCATTCCCAATCTGCCTGGATACCCAGGATACGGAAGAGATCATAAAGATTGTTGTGGGTATCGCTCCTGCTTTCGGAGGAATCAATTTAGAGGATATTTCCGCGCCCAGATGTTTTGAGATTGAGGAACGCTTAAAAGAGCTGCTCCCCATCCCCGTCTTCCACGATGACCAGCACGGAACCGCCATCGTCGTTCTGGCAGGAATCATCAACGCATTAAAGGTGACCGGCAAGAAGAAGGAAGACTGCCGGGTCGTCGTAAACGGAGCCGGTTCCGCTGGAATCGCCATCACAAAGCTTCTCTTAACCTACGGATTTTTGCACATCACCATGTGTGACCGCGCCGGAATCTTAAAGAAGGGCATGGACGGCTTAAACTGGATGCAGGAAAAGATGGTGGAGGTGACCAACTTAGAAGGCGCAGACGGCAGCCTGGCCGATGCCATGAAGGGCGCCGATATCTTTGTCGGCGTGTCCGCACCGGGAATTGTCACAAAAGAGATGGCCGCGTCCATGAACACGGATGCGATCCTGTTCGCCATGGCAAACCCGGTTCCTGAGATTATGCCTGACGTCGCAAAAGAGGCCGGAGCAAAAATTATCGGCACCGGCAGGTCTGATTTCCCCAATCAGGTCAATAATGTAGTTGTATTCCCGGGCATCTTTAAGGGTGCTTTAGAGGGACGTGCCACTGCGATCACTGAAGAGATGAAGCTGGCTGCCGCCACCGCTATTGCAGGGCTGGTGGATGAATCCATACTGGATGAAAACCATATTCTGCCGGAGGCATTTGATCCCCGTGTGGCCGATGTGGTCAGCCGTGCAGTGAAAGATCATATACAAAAGTAAGAATCAATCTATGGAGGGTGTCCTATGTTGTCAGAACCCATGACGCTTTATAAATTAATGATTTTGTATATGCTGAAGCAGGTCAATTTTCCCCTTACCAGTGCGCAGCTGTCAAATTTTTTCCTGGAGCATGAATACACCACGTATTTCACGCTGAATCAGGCATTAAACGAACTTCTGGAGGCCAAGCTCCTCCATGTGGAGACCAACCACAACAGCAGCCGCTACGAGATCACGCGGGAGGGAGAAGAAACCCTTTCGTTCTTCGGCAACAAGATATCCTCTGCCATCATTGAAGACATCGATGAATATTTGAAAGAGAACAAGTTCCGCCTCCGCAACGAGGTGGGCGTGACCGCGGATTTCTACAAATCCACCAACCAGGATTTCATCGTTCACTGTGAGGTGCGTGAGGGTAAGAGCTGTCTGATCGATTTAGAGCTCGCCGTCCCCGACAAGGACCAGGCGGAAATCATGTGTGACCACTGGAAGGCCAAGAGCCAGGAAATCTACGCATTTGCCATGAAGGCTCTCATGAGCGACTAAAAAGGCGATTATAAAGGGGGAATTCCCATGCAGATCAAAAAACAGAAATCATTGATTCAGGAAATCAGAGATGAGTATCAGGCAGAAGTGAAAAAGCTGAAACGGAAGAAATTTCTTTTGAAGGCAAAGCTACTGCTGACCATTGTCCTTCCCGTCTTTATCATCCTGCTTTCGGTGAAGGTTATCAAAACCTTTGTACGCATCAAGGTCAGAGATATCTTTTCCAAAAAGCCCAGAGATTCGAAGGGCACGGAGAACGTGCAGGTCTCTAAGAGCCAGGGACAGGGGCAGACACAGGAACAGACACAGGAACAAACGCCTCCGGAACCGGAGCCGTTAAAACCAGCCGTTCCGGTTCCGGCAGTTATGACGCCGGTAGAAAAAGAAATTATAACGCCGGTTCCTGTGGTAACGGAATCTGTCACTGTATCTGAATAGAGTCATACAAAAATGGTATAAGGAGCATTGGGGATTGGAAATATCCACATGCTCCTTATACCATTTTCAGATTACCATTTTTTATTGCTTAAAGCCGAAAAAACGGCTTAAAAGTTTTTGCATTGTTTTATAAGATACCCTGTAAACCCGCACGGAATCTAGGTTGTTTTATATCCGACGATTTTCATCCCATAGCTCTTTACAAGGTAATAGAACCAGTCGGGCACCATTTTGGGCACCACAATTTTTCTTTCCAGCTGGTATATGCGGAACATTAGAAGTACGTTTTCGAGGGGAGAGGTACAAAGTATCGCCTTTGCCTTTTACGGGTTTGTAAACAGGGATATACGCTCCATTCCGGGTGGCCTAAACGTCGGCATTAAGGCCACGGATAGGTCACCTGTTTTCATAGCTCCGCAAGGAGCGGAGCCACCCCGTCAAGGGAGGTTCACAGGGAATTTTGGGGGGTGAGCCTCCAACAAGCGGATTTTTTCAATTTGAGTGGTACACAAATTGAGAAAATCGTATGAGTGTGTACACTCATACACTGCTTGCCACTATTATAAACGGTAAAAAGGTCGTACTACGCCAAGTGTTCATTTTGTAAAACGCTTGTATAAGTTATTAAATGCACTCCATTTGTCTGGTTGATTTAACAGGTTTGCAATTTGCCGAACAGATTCATTTGTATTTTGTCTAAAAGTGTTTATTTTCAAATCATATGTATCGTGACTGTGCATATTTTCAAGTTGCCATTTTGCCTGCCCTAGTTGTCTGTCGCCACGTTCTCTTTCACGGCGTTCAAGTTCTAGCAAATCACAGTCAACTCTAATAAACATCACAGGATATTGATTAAGTAGTGAAACAATTTCAGGAGTCGTAAATTTTTCTTCTGGCGTTTCAAGAAGCACATGGTCTACAATTACATTAAGTCCCCAATCTGAAAACAGTTTTATTGTGTGGTGCATTATAGTCAACGTTTCGCCAAGTCGAACAAAAAAGTTATCGTGCATTTTTTGTCGGTCAACCATCTTCATAAAATCGTCTGCCGACAAACGATAATAAATTTCGTCAAGCTCTGCTTGCAAAGCATACGCTAAGGTCGTTTTCCCGGCACTGGAAGGTCCATTTAGGATGATAATTTTCCCTTTCATTTTGCTCCCCCCTAATTATTTATTCCCAAGTTCGCTTCTATGACAAATGCCAGCATGACGGCATCGTGGAACTCTTTGCCGAAAGGATATTTTCGCAATAGTCCTTCTTCCGTAAATCCCAATTTCTTTAACGCTTTAATAGAGTAGATATTCTCCGGCATAACCAAAGCCTGTATCCGGTGCAGTTTCAGATCCTCGATACCAAAACGCACAACTTCCCCGATGGCTTCTTTGGCAAATCCCATGTTCCAATAATCTTTTGAAAAGTGGTACGCCAATTCTGCCATTGATTTTTTGTTGAATCCTCCCAAGTCAATTCTGCCGACCACTTTCTTGTCGACTTTATATTCAATACACCACGTAAAAACAGTTTTAGATTTTAAAAGCCTACCGTTGATGTTGTTTAACCAATTTGAAATGTGCTTTTCGTTGTCATAACTGAGTATTCCTCCGCCCAAATAACGCTGTACCTCTGTGGTAAAGGCAAATGCCAAATACTCATTTATGTCCTCACGAGTGAACGGACGTAATATAAGCCTATTGGTGTTAATAATCGGAACAGATTTGAAATAGTCGCTAAATTTCATCGCATTTCCTCCTAATATTTATTTTATTCTACGGTTTCAATACAATTCTGTCAAGCTTAGATAAATCGCTTTAAGGGTTCTCACAAACTCTTATTTTAATTTGGGCACCAAATAGGACACTATTTGCTACTTTCGTATAGGCTCATTTTATCAGGAACCCAGTAACCAAGCCTTTTTCAGCTTGTAGAGAAACCATAACCAGCTGGGAAAATAACTATTTTTTATGCATCTCTTTTGTATTTCTATGTATTTTATTTCAATCCACATTCTGAGTTCAGAATACAAAACCCAGAATGACATAGTAGCTATGCTGCCATTTTAGTAAAAGGATGATATTGCACTGATACAGGGAATTCCGGTAGTACCTGAAATACCAGCTCGTGCGCCTTTATCGTCTGAGCAAAATACATATAACTGTATATGATCCTGATTTTAAAGAACTTGCTGCATTAGGTAAGTTTTAATCTCGCCCAGATTGTTGCCATATCCTACTGTCATATCACAATTGGCAATCTCTATCATAAAATAGTCGATTGGCATTTTAATGTACAGTTCAAGGCTCATGTAAAATCTCCTGTAAAAATCTTTGTCAAACAAATCACAGACATTTTTTAAGTATGAAAGATACAGGGAAACAGCACTCTTTCCATAATTCTGATATAGTAGCATAATGAGAGAATAATCTGCTCATGGCAGATAAATTGATACTCCGGTAATTCCAACATTCTATCGATCAATCTGTTTTCATCATCTTTTCGGGTTATATGGAGTTTAGAAATGTAATCTGTATCCAATAAAGCAAACCTTGTCTTTTGCATATTCGCTATCTCCTGGCAGCTTCATATCTGTGCAAAATCTTACAGAGAGTTTCCTGATCTGATACGGTTCTCTTGTCAGACAGTAAATCATATTCTGAATTTTGATCCATTAGCTGCTTAAGGCTCCCAAACCTGAGAATCTCCGGGGTACGTCTTTGCCATCTTTCAGCGTCAGGTTCATAGCTGACCGCTTTTCTCAGTACTTCCTTTTTCACATTTAAAAATTCGTAAACAGTATCCGTATTTATATATCCGTCTTCATAAAGCCGCAGTAAAATTGCTTTATATGGAACTGAAAAAAATTGCCATTAATCTGATCATATCGCCCAACACCTGACCGGATTTGGGAATTCCATAAATCTGCATTTGTTCATACAAAGCATTGGAAGGAACAAGAAGTAATCCGGCGAACGCATTCGCTTCCAGATCTTCTTTACATTTTACGTCTTCATCCATAACAGCCGCATTTAAAATAGAGCCCTTTCTTAAAACACTTCCGTTTTTTTCTCTAAAAAACACCAATCTTCCTTTCTGTACGCATGTAAGTGCACAAAAATCATCATCTTTTGTAGGAAACCGAAAAAGATCCAAGTCTTCCTGTTTTTTTCGTGCGTAATTAGTCAACACTGAGAAAATATCATCCTGTATAATATTATTTCCATTGTACAGGCTATTGAACTGTATGACAGCTTGGAACAGTTCCTGGAATTTCTTTTGATCATTCATATAAAGGCTATTATCTAAAACATTCCCCATTAAAGATCAGTCCACTCCTCTCTCATCATCTTGCCGTTTTCTCTGATCTTATCATGAAAAAGGATCAATTCAATCAAAGTATCTATATCCTGTATGGACTGCTTTGCTTTACCGGGTTTTTACCTGCCCCATAAAAACATGGAACACCTTCATCTCTTCATAATCCTGTGGAATTGATGTCAGTGCTTCCATACTGGTACCACAATATTCGGATATCTGCCGCATTTCTGCCGCATTAATGGTGCGAAATAAAATAAAAGCCCCGCAAAATCACCAGACTTTGCAGGGCTTCCAACACAAACCTTCCATATGAACTTTTATACCGTTTCGACTATCCGTTATTTCCTCCGCCTACCCCTGCATAAACCGGTTCAAAAACTCCTTGGTCGAGTTCTTCTGCGGGTTTCCGAAGATATCCGCCGGAGCACCCTCTTCCTCGATCACCCCGCCCGCCATATAGACGACATGGTTCGAAACGTCGCGGGCGAACGCCATCTCGTGGGTGACGATAATCATGGTCAACCCCTCTTTTGCGAGCGTCCTCATGACGGCAAGCACCTCGCCCACCATCTGCGGGTCCAGAGCGGACGTCGGCTCGTCAAACAACAGAATCTCCGGTTCCATGGCGAGCGCCCTGGCGATTGCCACACGCTGCTTCTGGCCGCCGGACAGCTGCCTCGGCTTCGCGTTGATATAGGGGGCCATTCCTACCTTCTCCAGATAAAGCATGGCCTTACGTTTTGCTTCTTCCTTATCTTTCTTTAAAACCTTGATCTGGCCGACCATGCAGTTGTCAAGCACCGTCATGTTATTAAAGAGGTTGAAGTTCTGGAACACCATTCCCACGCGCGTACGGTAGGATGCAGCGTTCATCTTTCTGTCGGTGATGTCCTTATCGTGATACAGGATCTCTCCCGTAGTCGGTGTCTCCAGAAGGTTGATACAGCGCAGCAGTGTGGATTTACCGGAACCGGAGGCGCCTATGATGCACGTTACATCGCCCTCAGCCACGGAGAAATCGATATCCCGGAGAACCACGTTCGTTCCGAACGTCTTGCTTAAATGATGGATTTCCAGTACTGTATTTCCTGCCATAATTACTTATCCTCCTTCTCGTTTGGATCTGGGAATTTCACCAGGCCGCTGGTGTAGGCAAGCGTATCCGTGGTAGCGAGATCGTAGCTGTCCGGACCGTCCATCTTCTTCTCCCAGTAACGCAGAATTCTGGAGCAGGTGAAGGTAAGGATAAAGTAAATCACCATCGTAATGGTAAATGCCTCAAAATACGTATAGTAAGCGCCGGCCACGCCCTTCGTCGCATAGAACAGCTCTACGACGCCGATCACGGAAAGCACGGAAGAATCCTTGATGTTAATGATTAAGTTATTGCCGATCTGAGGCATGATGTTGCGCAGCGCCTGAGGCATGATAACATTGACCATAGTCTGGATATGATTCATACCGATGGCTTTCGCGCCCTCTGTCTGTCCCGGATCGATGGAAAGGATGCCGCCGCGCACCGTCTCCGCCATGTAAGCACCAGTATTAATGGATATAATAAAGTAAGCGGCAAACGTCTGGGACATGTTAAAACCAAACAGAACGGAAGATCCATAGTAAATAAACATGGCCTGAACCATCATGGGCGTTCCGCGGAATACCTCCACGTAGATATTTAAGATCAGCTTGATAAGTCCCAGAACTCCCCTTTTAACAGGATTATCCTTCTTATCCACCGGTATTGTCTGGACGATTCCGACCGCGAACCCGATGATACAGCCGATCAGTGTACCGACAAGGGCGATCGCCATAGTCTTTCCGGCGCCGTTTAAAAATGATACTCCGTATTTCTGCAGGATAAATACAATCCTTCCAAAAAAATCTGACGGCAGCGACATAAGATTACCTCCAATTTAATTGAAACAGAACAAGCGGCACGGAATGAAACTGCCCTGTCCCGTGCCTGCATGCCCTGCCGATTTCTGTAATGTAAGATTATTCTGATAATGGCTGAACGGAAATCGCCTCTTCCATCATCTTATTATAATCATCTTTTGTCATCGTAGCCAATACACTGTTGATGGCGTCCTTTAACTCTGTATTCCCCTTCTTTAAGGAAATACCGATGTTGATATCTTCATCCGATACCTGGAACTCGCCGTCCGTGCCCGTGAAATCAAGCAGCTTGAAATCCGGATACGCAATGAGTGCAGCCTGTCCGGTAGGCTTGTCTGTCACAACCAGATCACATCTGCCGGAGTTTAAAGCTACCAGCATGGCCGGTGCAGACTCCTGTGCCGGCTGAATGTTGCCATCCGGGATCTGCGGCAGGCAGTTGTCGTACCAGATTGTGTTTAACTGAGAGGTAGCGGTGGCGCCTGCAAGGTCTGCAACGCTGGCCGCGTTCTCATACTTTCCGCCTGTCTTTACCAGAGTTACGATCGTCGCATAGTAATACGGCTCCGTAAAATCTACAGACTGAAGGCGCTCAGCGGTAATGGACTGTCCCGCAATGACACAGTCAACCTTTCCCGACTGTACAGCCGGTACCAGGGAATCCCAGTCCAGCTTAACGATCTCCAACTTATAGCCGAGCGTATCAGCGATCTTTTTCGCCATCATAACGTCATAGCCGTACGCAAAATCGGAGCCTCCCGAAATCGCGACAGCGCCGTTGGCATCCGTAGGCTGGGTCCAGTTATACGGCGCGTAGCTGCACTCCATCGCAACCTTCAATACCTTCTCTCCGCCTCCATTCGCCTCTGCTCCGGCGGCCGGCGTACTCTCTGCCGCATTCCTGCTCCCACACGCAGTCAGCGCCGATACGGCTAAAACCACCGCAAGGCTGGCTGCTGCCAAACTCTTTCCTGTTTTTTTCATAACTTTTTCTCCTCTGCACTATCTCATAAATAGGTTCATTATAAAAAGATTTTGTCTCCTTGTCAAGACTCTCCCATCATTTCCTCGATCAGAGCCCATATTTCGTCTCTTCCCTGTTTCGTTTCAGCGGAAAATGGGATAACCGTCACATCCTGGCCGATTCCCAGTCCCTGACGAACCATCTTCATATGCTTCTGCACCTGGCTCCGGTTGATCTTGTCCAGCTTCGTCGCAATGATAACCGGCTGATATCCGTTGTACACGATCCAGTCGTACATGGTCTTGTCGTTGACGGATGGATCATGGCGGATGTCGATGAGCAGGAACACACGCTTCAGCATGGGAGACTGGTGGAGATAGTTTTCAATCATCTTCCCCCATTTGGCCTTTACCTCCTGAGCTACCTTTGCGTAGCCGTAGCCCGGTAAATCCACGTAATAAAGGGCATCGTTGATATTGTAGAAATTGATGGTCTGGGTCTTGCCCGGCTGAGAAGACGTGCGCGCGTACGCCTTGCGGTTCATCAGCGCGTTAATCAGCGACGACTTCCCCACATTGGACTTCCCTGCAAATGCAAACTCCGGCTTCGTATTGTCCGGCAGCTTACTGGTAATTCCGCACACGGTCTCCAGCTCTACTGTTTTGATTATCATATGGCTTCCTTTCTATTCGCTTACAAGGGCTTCCTTCAGCACGTCTGCCATATCCTTCACAAAAATGATGGTCAGCCCCTTCGTGATCTCCTTCGACAGCTCCGCAATGTCGGGCCTGTTCTTATCCGGCACGAGAACTCTCTTCATATGTGCCATCCTGGCAGCCAGGATCTTCTCCTTTAAGCCGCCGATCGGAAGCGCCCTTCCGCGCAGTGTGATCTCTCCCGTCATGGCCAGCTTCGCATCCACCTTTCTTCCCGTGACAGCCGACAGCATGGCGGTCGCCATGGTAATGCCTGCCGACGGACCATCCTTCGGAACTGCTCCCTCCGGAATATGGAGGTGGATATCGTGTTTTTCAAAGTAATCGTCCGCCACGCCGTACTCCGGGCAGATGGAACGGATATAGCTTAATGCCGTCTGGGCCGATTCCTTCATCACATCGCCCATCTGACCTGTCATCTGCATCGTTCCCTTGCCGGGCATGACGTTGACCTCGATCTGCAGAGTGTCTCCGCCTACGCTGGTCCACGCCAGTCCTCTGACGATTCCCACCTGATCTTCCTCATTGACGTCCTCGAAGGTGATTTTCTCCTTACCCAGATACTTTTCCAGCCCATTTTCCGTAATCCTGATGGCCTTCTTCTTATCTTCCAGGAACTCTCTGGCGGCCTTCCGGCAGATATCCCCGATCCGGCGCTCCAGATTTCTCACTCCGGCTTCCCTGGTATAATTATGGATAATCTTCTCAAGAGCCTTGTCGGTAATGGAAACCTGTTCTTCCGTCAGACCGTTCCGCTCCAGCTGCTTTCTTACCAGATAGTTTTTCGCAATATGGAACTTTTCATTCTCCGTATAGCTGTTTACTTCAATCACTTCCATACGGTCAAGCAGCGGTCCCGGTATGGTCTGCGTCGTATTCGCCGTGGCGATAAAAAGCACATCGGACAAATCGATGGGGAGTTCCACATAGTGGTCGCGGAACTTCACATTCTGTTCGCTGTCCAGCACCTCCAGCAGCGCGGAGGAAGTATCTCCCTTATAGTCGCTGCTCACCTTGTCGATCTCATCCAGAAGCATCAGCGGATTGCTGACTCCGGCCTGCCGCATGGCTTCCACGATGCGGCCCGGCATGGCGCCGACGTATGTCTTTCTGTGGCCACGGACCTCCGCCTCGTCGTGGATTCCTCCAAGACTGATGCGGACGTACTGCTTGTTCAGCGCCCTGGCCACGGAGCGCGCGATGGACGTTTTACCGGTTCCCGGAGGTCCCACAAGGCAGATAATCGGGCTCGTTCCTTTCTTCGTCAGAACACGGACGGCCAGGTATTCCAGGATTCTCTCCTTTACCTTTTCCAGCCCATAGTGATCCGAGTTTAAAATCTCCTCGGCATGCGATATGTTGTTATTGTCCTTCGACACCTTTTTCCACGGAAGATCCAGCACTGTCTCCAGATACATGCGGAGTACGTTGGCCTCCTGGCTTCCGCCCGGCATGGCCTTGAACCGTTCGATCTCTCTGTGAATCTTGTCCTTCGTCTCCTTGTCCGCCTTTAAAGCCTTAAGCTGCTTCTCATACTCGTCGGCATCGGACAGCGGGTTGTCCTCCCCCAGCTCCTCACGGATCACCTTCAGCTGCTCCCGCAGGATATAGTCCTTCTGATTCTTATCCACATTCTCCTTGACACGTCCCTGGATCTCCCGTTTTACACGGGTAATCTCGATCTCGGTCAGAAGATTTCTCATGACGGTCTCATAACGCTCTTCCAGAAGTACACACTCCAGAACCTTCTGGCGGTTCTTGTAGTCCCATGGAAGCTGGATCGCAATCTGATCCAAAAGCTCGCCTAGATCCGTAACCATCATCAGGTTCGGGAAGACCTCCTTCAGCATCCGGGGATTCTCCTTGCCGTATTCCTCCAGCTTTTCTTTCAGAATTCGCACCATGGCCTGTCTCGTGACGTAGTCCAGGGAATCCTCCGACTCTGTTAAGGTTCCGATCTCACCGACAAGCATGGGTTCCTCGCTGTCCAGTCCCAAAAGCTCCACGCGCTCCTGTCCCTCGACCATGACGCGAACCACGTTATTCGGAATCTTCACCAGCTGCTTGATCAGTGCCACACAGCCCACCTGGTGAAGCTCGTCGACTCCCGGATCGGCCTCCTCACTGTTCTTCTGAGTGACGAGACAGACTCTCTGGTCTCCGATCATCGCCTTCTCCACAGCCGCGATGGACTTGCTGCGGCTGATGTCGAAATGTATCATCATTTTAGGAAGGACAGTCATGCCACGCAAAGCAATGACCGGCATCGTTATTGTCTTATCTTCCATATTTCTCTCCTTTGCATCCCGACAGGACAGTTGGATCCATCTAGTACAGCATTGCGTAAGTTTCGGTGAATTATGTGCTTGATATTTGCGTCAGGGGCGCGTCCGCGAAGCGACGGCGTAGTGGATCCTACGTCTAGCTTCGTGGGCGTGGTCCTGGCGTGAATAGCGAGTGCAGAATTCACCGGAACTTATGCAACGCTGTACTAGCTTACTGCACGCGGAAATAAGGAAAGGTGCTGCAGCAGTTCTTCCTGCTGTAACACCTTTCCGAACTTTCTCTGGATCCTATGCAATCTCGCCTGTCTTATCTTTTCTCAGTTTCTGGGCCAGGGATTTTCTGGGTACCGTCGTATCTCTGTAGATGATCTCCGGTTCTCCCTCTTTATTCACAACAGCCTTGGTGATCGTACAGATACCGATGTTGCTGTCGGATGGAATCTCATACATGATATCCATCATGACGCTTTCCATAATGGAACGCAGACCTCTGGCTCCCGTCTTTCTCTCCACTGCCAGCTCCGCAATCCTTTCGACTGCTTCCTCGGTCAGCTCCAGCTTTACATCGTCCAGCTCAAACAGCTTCTGATACTGCTTGATCAAGGCGTTTCTCGGTTCTGTCAGAATCTTTACCAGCGCCGCCTTGTCGAGAAGCTCTAATGACACGGTAACCGGCACACGGCCGATGAATTCCGGAATCAGACCGAATTTTACGAGATCCTGCGGAAGTACTTTCTTCAACAGGTCGTCGATATCGGTTCTGTTCTTATCCACGATCTCGGCATTGAAACCGATGGAGCCCGCGCTTAAACGGCTCTCGATGATCTTCTCGAGCCCGTCGAAGGCACCGCCGCAGATGAACAGAATGTTGGTGGTATCGATCTGAAGAAGCTCCTGATGAGGATGCTTTCTTCCGCCCTGAGGCGGCACGCTGGCGACCGTTCCCTCCAGAATCTTTAAGAGTGCCTGCTGCACCCCTTCACCGGACACGTCTCTCGTGATGGACACGTTTTCGGATTTTTTCGTAATCTTATCAATCTCATCGATATAGATAATGCCGTACTCAGCCCTGCTGATATCGTAATCCGCGGACTGAATCAGCTTGAGCAGAATGTTCTCCACATCCTCGCCCACATATCCCGCCTCGGTAAGCGCCGTGGCGTCCGCAATGGCAAACGGTACGTTAAGCACCTTTGCGAGCGTCTGTGCCAGATACGTCTTACCGGAACCGGTCGGTCCCAGCATCAGGATATTACTCTTCTGTACATCCACATCCATGTTTCGTCTGGATGTGATTCTCTTATAGTGATTATAGACCGCTACGGACAATACCTTTTTGGCACTGTCCTGCCCGATGACGTAGTCATCCAGAAATGACTTGATCTCCTTCGGCTTCATTAAGTTGATGTCGCTGAAATCAGGTCCTTCTTCTTCATGACTGTCGAACTCTTCTTCTAATATCTCCGCGCAGAGATCAATACACTCGTCACAGATATAGACATTATTGGAACCGGCAATCAGCTTCTTTACCTGGTCCTGCGTTTTCCCGCAAAAAGAGCATCGGATTTTGTCGTCTGTTCTGACCGGCATATACACACCTCATTCTTTCTCAATTAATCACTAACTTAATGCTCGTGGCTGTAGATAATTTCATCAATCAGACCGTAAGCCTTTGCTTCTTCGGCGTTCATGTAGTTATCGCGCTCTGTATCGCGTTCGATCACTTCATACGGCTGGCCTGTGTTTGCAGCCAGGATCTCGTTCAAACGCTTCTTGATCTTTAAAATGTTTTCCGCAACAATCCGGATCTCGGTCGCCTGTCCCTGTGCGCCGCCGGAAGGCTGATGAATCATGACCTCCGCGTTCGGAAGAGCGAATCTCTTTCCTTTTGCACCGCCGGACAGTAAGAATGCGCCCATACTGGCCGCCATGCCCATACATACGGTGGAAACGTCACACTTGATATAGTTCATCGTATCGTAGATCGCCATACCCGCGGTTACGGAGCCGCCCGGGCTGTTGATGTAGAGGTTGATGTCCTTGTTAGGATCCTCCGCCTCCAGAAACAGAAGCTGGGCTACAACGATGCTCGCGGATACATCCGTCACTTCTTCACCCAGGAAAATGATTCTTTCTTTTAAGAGTCTTGAATAAATATCGTAAGAACGCTCGCCCTTACTCGTCGATTCAATGACATAAGGTACTAAACTCATATTGTTTCCTCCTCGTTGCGAATTCTGGTCTGCCGTTCTTATATTACGAAAGCCGAGCAGATTCCAAACATAGTCAGGAATCTCCCCGGTCTTCTAAACGTAATTATTACAATCCGCATGCTGAGGTTTGTAATTCACCCTCAGCATGACAAAGCTATTTATAACTACTCTGCCAGATTACTCAGACCGCTTTGACCTCCAAAAGTGGGGATAAACCACTAATGACAGAAAATCCACATTAATTAAACTAACTTTGCCTCAGCAACCAGGAAATCAACTGCTTCCTGAACTGCCAGGTCTTCCTTCATCTGCTCGATGCCGTTCTCTCCCATGTATTCCTTGATCTGGGCAACTTCCATCTTGTAGGATTCAGCCATGTCTGCGATCTCTTTCTCAACAGCTTCATCGGAAACTGTGATGTTTTCAGCTTTTACAATCGCTTCTAATACGAGTCTTGTCTGAATTCTCTTAACAGCCTGTGGCTTCATCTGCTCTTTTAAAGTATCGATCGTCATGCCGGTGAACTGCATGTACTGCTCAAGGGAAAGGCCCTGGCTCTGCATTCTTCTTGCATAATCGTTGACCATGTTGTTTACCTGGCTGTCGATCATCGGCTCAGGAATGTCCATTGTGGCATTCTCCACTACCTTGTCAACAACATGATTCTCATTCTCTGTAGCGGCTTCTTTCTGCTTTGTTAAGGAAAGCTTGGCCTTTACATCGTTCTTGTACTCTTCGAGAGTCTCGAATTCGGAAACTTCTCCGGCAAACTCATCGTTTAACTCCGGAAGCTCTTTTCTCTTGATCTCCTTAACGGTTACCTTAAATACTGCTGGCTTACCGGCAAGTTCTTTTGCATGGTATTCCTCCGGGAAGGTTACGTTTACTTCGCACTCTTCGCCGATGTTCTTACCGATTAACTGCTCTTCGAATGTATCGATGAAGGAATGGGAACCGATGGTTAAAGGATAATCCTCGCCCTTTCCGCCTTCAAACGGAGTTCCGTCTACAAATCCTTCGAAATCAACAACCGTCTGGTCTCCGTCTTCTACTGCTCTGTCCTCTACGGTGATCAGTCTGGAGTTCTGCTCCTGAACCTTCTTAAGCTCTGCTTCGATGTCCTCGTCGCTCACTTCAGCGGAAGCCTTCTCTACTTCGATTCCTTTGTACTCGCCGAGAGTCACTTCCGGCTTAACAGCTACGGTAGCTGTGTAGATTAATTCTTTCCCTTTTTCAACCTGTACAACGTCGATTTCAGGTCTGGATACAACGTCCAGTTCGCTCTCTGTTACGGCATCGCCGTATGTTGCGTCGAGAGCTTCGTTGATGGCATCCTCATATAATACCTCTACGCCGTACATCTTCTCTACCATGGCCTGAGGAGCTTTTCCTTTTCTGAAGCCAGGTATGTTGAATCTGCTCTTATTCTTATTAAAAGCCGTGGTGAGCGCTTTTTCAAACTGTTCAGCTGGTACCTCTACGGTTAATTTTGCCATGTTCTTTTCTAATTTCTCTACTTGTAAACTCATTCTATGGGTTCCTCCTTGAATATATATGTGAACCGCCATACCGACAGGGCGTTACACTTCAATTTAGCATTATAGCATACTCATTCGGTAAATTCCAGTACTATTTCTGTGAAAAGTCCGATTTTTGGGCAAAATCCTGCATTTTCCTGACAATGTACGGATCGATTGGACGGATTTCCATCTGAGGCCGTCCGATATAGTATCCCTGGAACAGCTCGACGCCGCATTGAATCAGGAATTCCAGTTCCTCCTTCGTCTCCACGCCCTCTGCCAGAACCGTGATATGATTCTGCCCCGCAAAGTCCAGGATATTATTCAGAATCAGCTGACGGTTGGGATCTTCATGGATCCGCTGCACGAGACTCATGTCCACCTTGATGATGTCGGGCTCCATGTCGAGAAGCACGGTTTCACTGTTGTAGCCAGCGCCGAAGTCGTCGATAGCGATAAGGCCGTTCCACTTTTTGGTCACTGCGATTTTACGGCTCATATACTCCTGATTCACGGGTTCCCCTTCCGTAAGCTCCGTCACGACACGGGACAGATAGCGGCTGTACCGGTTCCAGAGATCGGCTTCCTCCTCCTTCGACATACAGGCGCTGGCAATGGAGTTGATGAAAAGCCGTTCCGTCTGTCCCAGCGCGCCCGCCTGATCCTGTTTTTCCACAGCCTTCAGACCGGCATACCAGGTCAGCGTCTCCATCTGTGTAAGCTTCGCCTGAGCCCGCGCCAGATTCAGCACCTCTTTGATCCCTTTTAAATTCGTAAAATTGGGCCGCATCAGCAGCTCATAGCCAAAGACGCTTCCGTCCCGCCTCGTGATCGGCTGGAATGCAAAATCCACTTCCCGCGTCTCCAGCATCCGGTTTAATTCTTCCCGCCCGGCCAGCATATAGGAATTGTTGGAGTAATCGTTGGAGTCGAATTCCATGATAATGCCCTTCACGCTGTGCTTCACCATGTACATGGCAAAGTCAGCGTAATTTAACAGTGTGTCAAAATCCACAGCGTCATCCGGATACCACGCCATGCCTCCGGAAACGCGGACAGGAATCTGATAGCCGCCCTTCATCTCCAGGCTGGTGGACTGCAAAAACTGCATGAAGGACTGGACTCTCCGCCTGATCTCCTCTTTTCCGCCGTCCCCGTAAATCAGCGTGACGAACTCATCGCCGGAATAGCGCGATACGATGGCGCCTTCCTCTTCCAGCCGCTTTAAGCAGTTGGCAAACAGAACGATATAGCGGTCGCCCTCGTCATGGCCGTACGTATCGTTGATATACTTTAAATTATCGAGATCCCACATGGCCACAGCCGCGGTCTGAATGGTCCCATCCGCCATGGCCACCACCAGCTGTTCCCGGAATGCCCTTCTGTTATAGAGGCTGGTGAGCAGGTCGTAATTTCTCTCCCGCTCCAGCTTCGCCTTCTCCTCCACGTCGCCCGTCACATCCGAGAGCACGCCGAGGACCGTTCCCGCCTCCTGTGTATCCAGGATGAGGCGGACCCAGCGTCCCTTACCGGCCGCATTTGCCCGGTCAGACGCGCCCCTCTCTGCTTCATCTGCCGTCGGCCGCGCCTCCACATGAAACAGGTAATTTTCGCCGTCTCTCTTTGTATTCCTGATACCAGCCTCCATCCGCTGCCGGAACTCCTCGCTGCCCATATAGCAGTACGGCTCCCCCGGCTCTTCCCATCCCATCATCTCAAAAATGGAACGGCTGCAGAATACGCTCTCATTATTTTCTTCATACTCAAACACGCCGATCAGCACGTTGGCGTGCTCTAAAATGCTGGAAATCTTCGATGCGGACCGCTCCACATCCGCACTCAGCTGTTCGATGGTCTCTGTCAGTTCATCGATCTCCCCGATGTGAACCCGCGTCAGCGTAAGGCCGTGTTCTCCCGACCGTTTACGCACCTCATTGACCAGGCCGCGAATCGGGTCCGTGACGATCTTGCCGATGATAAAGACACCGAATACACTTAAAATAATTGGAATCAGAATGGAGCTCAGCAGCATGCTTCGAATGGAATTATAAAAGGACAGCAGGTCGTTCTTCCTGGCCATCCCGACCAGGACCCATTCCTCCTGTTCAAACGGCGTATTATAGTTATACACCTCCAGCTGCTTTACGCTGGCATACCACCCGGCCCGGTCGGAGGATCGCAGCTCGCCGATGCCTTCCTCCTCGTTATCCGTATATTCCAGGTACTCGTCTCCCTTAAAATACTGATTATAAAGATAGCCTGACGATGCTACGGGAGTGATGGTATTCTCTCCCGCCTGACGGACTCCCAGGGCGTAGCAGACCTCGAAGCTGCTCTCCGTCCTGTCGGAGCTGAGCACCTGCTCGATCCTTCCGATTCCCATCTCCAGGCCGAACACGCCCACGATGCTTCCGTCCGCCAGGATGATGGGGGCGGAATACGTAATGACAGGAATGTCTTTGGGACTCAGGCGGAACGGCTTGCTTAAATAGGCAAAATTCAACCGGTCCTCTGCCCCGGCCTGATTCTCCACGGAGGAATAAAACGGTTTTTTATAGAAATCGGTGCTGCCGTCATCGGCCGTCATATCAAAGCCCAGGTCCCAGAAGGAATCCAGAGGAATCCCGTATTTATTGGCAAGGGAAGGAAGCCCCCGCTCCAGAAGCAGGGACGAATTATCCTGATTATAGCTCCTGCCGGGATTGGAATCGCGTATGTAAAACCCGGCCTTCGTATTTTCCGCACTGTTCTGCGCGGCCGGACCATCCAGCACGACGAATATTCCCGTGCCGTAGCTGCGGCGCATGAGATCGACGGCTCTGTTCATAATCCCGTCGGCAATCTCCCGGTTTAAATCATAATCGCTTGAAATACAGGACGCATCTTTATGCTGTTCGTCTAAAACCGACTGAATCTCAGACGCCATGGATCCGGAGTCATTGACGACATTGATCCACTGGTGGATCGTCTCCTTCTCCAGATAGAGCCTGGTGTTATCCGTATTCTCACTCAAAATATGGATTTCATTATTCTTCAGTTTTTTAGAAACACCGCCGAACAGAACCATTCCGGCCATAATCAGTGCCTGTATAATCAGCAGCACCAATAACGGCCAGAGCAGATGGGTTCTGATGGATTCATTCCTGCCTTTTTTCATAACTACTCTCCGATGATGGTCTCCAGTTGTTCTTTTGTATCCTCATACCACTGTTCAAAGTTAGATTCTTCCGTAAACTGCTCTACGGCTTCTTCCCTGGACTTTCCCTGCGCCATGAGGGACAGCACGGTCTCTCTGTCATCTCTGGCCTTATCCGCCATGGTAGTGTTTAAAATGGCGCGCGCCTGATCTCCGCCCTCGAAGGGCTTCGTCGTATACAGCTGATACTTGTTGGCAGTCTCCAGGCCGATCAGCAGGTTCTCGCCCGCCGCGTCTTCCTCTCCGTTCTCCGCCAGCACGGTCTCCAGCCGTTCCTTCACTCCCGCTTCCTTCTTAACCGGCAGATAGCCGGAGGAGACGGAAAATCTGATATTATTGTCAACACCCGTAAACCACTTCAAAAAAGTGGACGCCGCATACTCTCTCTTCTCCTCAGACTTTAAGATCATCATGCCTGCGCCCTGCTGGACGGCGCACGGCTCCGTCCCCGAGAAGTTGGGAAGCGGATAGACCTTGCTCTCGATGGGATAGCTGGTTCCATCCTCTAGCGTCACGCTGGTTGGAAAATAGGCGAATCCGCTGGTTGAGCCCACGAAGGCCGCCAGCTGTCCCGTCTTTACATCGTCGCTTCTGAACTTTCCGAATGCGCCGAAATAGCCGTTGACATACGGAATATAGTAGTTATCCCAGAGCCGCTTCATGGCGGTCCTGTCAAAATCCATAATCACGTTTCCATCTTCCACGCGGAAAATCTCATGTCCAAGCTGCAGGCTTCCGACGATGATATAGTTGGCAAATGCGTCTCTTCCGAAAAATGCCTTCCCGTCATCCGGCGTTTCCGTCAGGCTGTCGGTCCACTTGTAATATTTCTCCGCCACACGCGTGATTCCTTCCCAGGTGGAGAACGCGGCGTCCGTCTCCCCGGTTGCCTCGGCAAACTTATCCCAGTCCGTCTTGTTGATCGCAAATACTTCCGTTGACTTCGCCACCGGGAATACCTTGATTCCTTCGCTTCCGTCAAACCGGCCTTCTTCTATGTAGGCATCCACATACTCACCGATCTCATCGGCGGTCAGATACTTGCTTAAATCAACCGCCATGTCTCTCTGGTCAATCTCATAGACCTTATCGGCATAAGCCGCGAAGACGTCCGGAACCGGATCTGAGCCGATCTTCTTATCGATGCTGTCCGTCACGGCCTGACTTAAATCGTCGATGCTGCCCTTGCTGTAGGCTTCCACGATTATGCCCTTTTCCCGGCCCTCCGATTCGTTAAATGTCTGAACCAGCTGATCGAAGCCTTCCTTCTGGACGCCGTTATAGTAGTGCCATATGGTAATCGTCACCGGATCCTTAGCCGAGAGGCCGTAAGGATCCTTTTTTTCACATCCCGCTAAGCCGGCGGCCAAAATCCCCGCAGCCAGAACCGGCAGTACCCAACTTTTTTTCATCTTCATCCCCATCACACCCTTATCCTTACATTGGAATCTGGTCATACTGGATCGAATCTTTGATCTGACCCGCATGTTCCCTGTCCGTCAATAAAGCCAGCAGTTCAATTCCCAGATCCAGCGCATAGCCAAGGCCCCGTGCGGTTGTCACATTGCCATCCGTCACTACGCCCTGTCTCGTATATTCCGCACCCTTCAGTTCGCCTTCAAAGCCCGGATAGCACGTCGCCTTTCTCCCTTCCAGGATTCCCAGTCCGCCGAGGACGCTGGGGCCGGCACAGATGGCAGCCAGTCTCTTTCCAGCCTTATCCGCCTTTAACAGTTCCCCGCACAAGCCCTCATGAGCCGCCAGATTCCTCGTCCCCGGCATACCGCCCGGTAAAAACAGAACATCCGCGTCAGAAAAATCTGCCTCGGAAAATTCAAGATCCGCCTGCAGCTTTATCTGATGCGCGCTTACCACATCTTTACTTCCTGTAATGGAAACCAGCTTCACATCCTGTCCGCCTCTGAGCAGAACATCCACGACTGCAAGCAGCTCCACCTCTTCTGATCCGTTTGCTACAAATGCATATACTTTTCCCATGATAATAATCCTCTCTGTCTGTTTATTTTTGCAGGGTGCTGATGGTAGAAATCTTCACATAATCCACCAGATACCTTGTTTCTGCCTCGTCACCGTGAATCATCTTCATCAGCACGTCCGCCGCCGTATGGGACTGTCCCGTGTGGTCGTTCAGCACGGTTCCCGTCACTTTGCCTTCCTTGATATACTGAACCGTCTCCTCCAGGGCGTCCACGCCCACTAAGTAGATGTCCTTTCCGGTTTTCCGCCCGGCCGCGTCGATGGCTTCCCACGCGCCATTGGCCATGGCGTCATTGCTGCAGAAAATGACCTCAATCCGCCTGCCATAGAGTGCAAGCGCCTTCTCTGCCAGCTTCCGGCCCTCTTCCTTATTCCAGTCAGCATGGCCAGAAAACAGCTTTTCCGTCTTCATGCCGCCGTTCTCCAGTGCCTTTATGGAATACTCGGTGCGGTAATTGCTGTCCTCATTGTCCTTTTCTCCCATGATCATAACGTAGGACACGACTCCATCCCCGTTAAAATCTCCGCGTTTCTCCGTCTCCAGTATGATGCCGCCCTGATAAGTTCCGGCCTGCTTCGAATCCGTTCCGATGCAGGAAACCACCATCTTCTCCGTCTTCCATCGGGCCTGCTCGTCCGCCTTCGGCTCCCTGTTGATAAATACAAGGGGAATCCCGGCCTCATGGCAGGAATCCGCAATCACGCCCGCCCGGTCCGTGTCCACCAGATTCACGATAATCCCGTCGTATCCGGCCTCGATGAACTCATTCACCTGGGAGATCTGTTCCTCCTGCTCTCCCCTGGCATTCCGCACCACAACCTCCGCGTTATACGCTTCCTCCAGATACTGCCTCAGCTCCTCCCGGTACAGCTTCATAAAATTATCGTCGTACCGGTAGATGGCAACGCCAATCCGCAGCTTCTTCTCCGCTGCTTCCGTACTTTCACCGCTGTCATCCGCACCGTTCCCACTGCCATTGGCACTTTCTGACGTACTTTTGGACGTACTTTTCGACGCCCCCGGCGATTCCTGCGTCCCGCCTTTTCCGGACGAACACGCCGCCAGAAAGCAGACCGCCAGAGCCAGCAGCAGACAGATGGGAAAAATACGGTATTCTCTCTTTTTCATGATGTATTCTCCTGTTTTTTGTCTGTAGATTTTATATTACCACTTTTAGGGTATTTTATCTACTGTTTCAGCTTGAGATGGGAAGAAACAATTATTGGGAGGGGGACGCCCCAGGGTTTGCGGTTAGGGCGAGGGGGACGGGGGAGAACCTGCGACAGCTTCTTGTTTCCTCGGCGGCAGGAACTAAAGCCGGAAGGCAGGAAAAAAGGGCGGCC
>OATU01000693.1_pt1 | contig 26611 bp, 28 predicted proteins | sample 1516711 | NCBI WGS metagenome assembly OATU01 (sample SAMEA2579971, study PRJEB22360) | human gut metagenome | biome: human gut; feature: human-associated habitat; material: faeces | place: Denmark | collected 2008/2010 | reverse complement strand
CAGGAAGCCAGTCGCATAACCGGCCGCAAGTCCTGCAATAAATGCCACAATCAGTGAAAGAAACGGATTGATGCCATGCATTACACACATGGCACCCGCAGCAGCACCGAGAGGAAAGCTGCCCTCAACGGTCAGATCTGCATAGTCCAGAACCTGATAGGTCAGCAGGACTCCGATGGCGAGGATACTGTAAGCCAGACCCTGCGCCGTAACATCTAATATAAAATCCATACGTATTCACACCTTACTCTATTCTTCTACAAACGTTGCACGTTCTGCCAGTGAATCCGGGATTTTAATACCCAGCTGCTCTGCGACCTTTTTGTTGATATACAGAGTGGTATCCTTTGCGGTTTCCACAGGGATATCGCCTGCTTTTTTACCATTGACAAGAATATCGTAGGCAACACTGCCTGCCTGCTCTCCAAGCTTTTCATAGCTGATGGAATCACTTGCCAGCAGCCCGGCCTTCATCTGCCCGTCCTCAGCCGCAAATACCGGAATATTCTTTGCATTTGCCTTATCTGTAATGGAGGCAGTAGCGGAAACGACCATATTGTCGGTAATATTATAAATACAATCAACATCGCCTGCCAGCTGTTCTGCAGCGGTTGCGATTTCTGTAGTAGCACTGACGCCTTTCTTGACGATTTTAAAGTTATATTTTGAAGCCAGCTTTTCCACCTGTTTCACCTGAAGCTTACCGTTTACTTCTCCGATATTGTAGATCATACCGATCTTCTTTGCTTCCGGCAGGAATTCACGAATCATCTCCAGCTGCTTTTCCAGCGGTGCCGCATCGCTGACGCCGGTAACATTGCCGCCCGGCTTCTCATTGCTGGTGACCAGCTTTGCTTCCACACCATCCGTTACTGCATTGAATACAACCGGAATATCTGTTCCACCGGTCGCATTTACGGCAGCCTGTGATGCGTTGGTCGCAATGGAATAAATCAGATCCACATCATCGGAAACAAACTGCTTGGCAATCGTATCTGCCGTTCCATTGTCCCCCTGTGCATTTTTTACCGTAATCTCAAACTTCGCATCGCTCTTACCCTTCAGATATTTCTCCAGTCCCTCTCTGGCACTGTCGAGCGCAGGATGCTCCATCTGCTGGATGATGCCGATTTTATATGTCTTCTTTCCATCATCCGTTTTTTCTTTGTCGCTGTCGCCACTGTTTCCACATCCTGCAAGAAGCAGTGCCAGTGCAAGTCCTCCCAATAATTTTTTCTTCATAAGACTAACCTCTCTTTTCTATATGATATTATGATGATACCTTGTTTTGTACATAAAATCAATATTTTCATGAAAAACTTTCACATTTTTACCACGAAGTTTCACAAATTTGCATTTATAGCTGAAACCGTTACACAATATGCACACCTATGATATAATAGCGGATGAGATAGCATAAGGAGGATGTACGGTATGCTGCATATATACAGTGGAAACGGAAAGGGAAAGACGACTGCCGGCTTCGGCCTGGTTCTGCGTCAGGCGGGATATGAAAGGCGTGTTGCGGTAGCGCAGTTTTTAAAAGATGGCACAAGCGGGGAGCTGCGTGCTTTGCAGTCTTTATCCTGTGTAAAGGTGCGTGCGACACAAATGCCGCAGGGGTTTTATTTTCAAATGCAGGAGCAGGAGCAGCTGGCAACCAGACAGGGCATACAGGAGCTGTTCGCATGGGTAAAGGACAGGGCAAAGGAATGCACATGCATCTTTCTGGATGAGGTTCTGGATGCTGTACAGCTGGGACTGCTGAAGGAGGAAGAACTCCTGCATTTTTTACAGGAGCACCAGGATTTGGAAATCATCCTCACCGGCCGCAATCCCTCGCAGGAGCTGCTGGATATATGTGACTATCATACGGAGATGGTGGAACACAGGCATCCTTATCAAAAAGGCATAGCTGCACGCAAGGGCGTGGAGTATTAGAAAATCAGGAGGATAAGAAAATGGCAATGGAACAGGCAAGAGCATACCTGAAGCAGTATCATAAGGAACAGGATATACTGGTGCTGGACGCATCCAGTGCGACCGTGGAACAGGCGGCACTGGCCCTTGGAACACAGCCGGAGCGCATCGCAAAATCGCTTTCCTTTATGGTGAGGGAGCATGCTGTTATCGTGGTAGCTGCCGGTGATTGCAGGGTGGACAATCATGCATATAAGGAAACCTTCGGCTGTAAGGCGAAAATGCTGAAGGGGGATGAGGTGGAAGCCTATACGAATCATGCCATCGGCGGTGTATGCCCGTTTGGTGTACCTGCGGATACCCGCATATATCTGGATGTTTCTTTAAAGCGGTTTGATTTTGTATATCCTGCCTGCGGTACACCGAATTCCGCAATCAGGCTGACCATTGCGGAGCTGGAGACACTGCTTCCGCAGGCCTCATGGGTGGATGTGTGCAGGGTAGCTTAGGATGAAGGCAGATCGTCTGTACGGGATAACCCTGTATCTCTTGAATCACAAACGGGCAAGCGGACGCTGTCTTGCGGATACCTTTGAGGTGTCCCTGCGCTGTATTCAGCGGGATATGGATACCCTGTCCATGGCAGGTGTCCCCATCATTGCGTATAGCGGCGTGAATGGAGGCTATGAGCTGCAGGAGGGATACAAGCTGCCTGCGGCTCTGGTAAAGGAACAGGATCACGCGATCATTGCGGCATCCCTGGACAGTATGGAGAGTGCCGGTCTGCATAAGGAGGTACAAACCGCGAAGCTGCTTTTTCCAAAGCATGAGGAAGACACCTTGGGGGTGCAGCTTGATTTTTCCGTTGCGAATGAAACGTCTATCGAACAGCGCAGGCTATTACAGTCTGTGATTGCCGCAAGGCACAGCGTTACTTTTCAATATACGGACGCTCAGGGGAAGCAGACAAAACGCTTCTGCGAGGCGGTGGCAATGATTTTTCGCTGGTATGCCTGGTATCTGGTCGGCTGGGATTTGGATAAGCAGGCCTATCGGATGTATAAGCTGGTACGGATGGAACAGCTACAGGAAGCTGAACATACAAATCGTAAGCATCCCTGTCTGCGTGAAATTCTGAAGCAGCTGGATGAGACGGATACGCAGGTTATCTGGACGATCAAGCTGCACTGTCAACCGGAGGCCAGAGGCAGAGTGCTGGAATATTTTCAGGGAACAATCATGGAGGTATATGCGGACACATCCTTTCTGTATTGCATGCAGGTACCAAAGCAGGAGCATTTCTGGTATGCAAGCTTACTCGGCATGGGAAATACAGTACGGGTGCTGGAGCCGGAGGAGCTGGTGGAACGCATAAAAGCAGATTGCAGGGCAATGCTGAAGCAGTATGAGAAATAAACAGGAAACTACGACATAGTGCTGTCGTAGTTTTTTTGGTATGATAAAGCAGGAAATGAGGTGCTTTATGAGAGAGGATAGAGGAATGGCATACTGCGGTCTTGCCTGCTGTGTGTGCTCGGAATCAGATTGCCCAGGCTGTCATGCGAGGGGCTGTGAGCATAGGGATATGTGCGGTATTCTGGCCTGCTGCCTGAGAAAAGGAATGGACGGCTGTTATGTGTGTGACGAGTTTCCCTGCGATGAGGATATGCTGAAGAAAAGAAGAGTGCGTGTTTTTAATCAATGCCTGCAAAAAAGCGGACCGGCAGAAATAATGCGTTGTTTAAAACGCAATGAGGAGGCGGGGATACGGTATCATCATACAGGGCAATTGATCGGCGACTATGATCTGGAAAGTGATCGTGACATTGAGGAGCTGTTGATGAAAGGCGGTGTGCATAGCAGAGGGTGATGGAACCAAAGGAAACACCTCGCGACTAAGCCACGAGGTGTTCCATAGGAATTCACATGTATTTCTACAGGAGCGTACGTTAGATACAATGAAGCTTTTCATCATGATTCTCTTGGATGCAGCTTAATACGCAATAAGGAAGCAGATATAAAGTATCATTATGCAGGACGAGAAGAATGAATCACTACGAGATGGAATATGGCCCATTCATCAAAAATTTGAAAGATGTTATGATACATCAGAAACCACAGAAGAGCATTGCCGTTTGGATTATCCAGGTCTGTCGGGAAAGAGGAAAGGCGAATGCAGTAGGAGCGAGGGTTTCCCCCTTGCGTGGTTTCCTGTACAAAGTAATTTATATACCCCTATCAACAATAATGGCAAGGAATTCTATAGACCGTTGACAGCGGGCCTTGGCGCAGAATTAGCATTTCACTAAGTGAATAATTAAGAGTAATCCGGGACATTGTAACACGATATGCATTGGAAAAAGATTACGCCTGTGATTATACCGGATGAAGCGAACTGGGCGATTGCGTAAATGATTTGAATATCCGTGTGTTTGAACTAGAATCAAGGATATTCAAAGTTCAGATAGATTATAAAAACGGGTATGAAAATGAGGAAGATGATGAGCTGTCACATATGTCAGTACAGCTGCCGGTTTATGCATATACAGATAATGAGTTACCCTTTTTGTAGGAAATTATCCCTGCTTTTTTTCAAATAATTTGACGCCAAAGAGGTGAATGGTTAGACTTTCTTTAAATAAGTACTGATTTTAGCTTTATTCCGTTAGATACTGTAGCTATTAAGAATAGTATACCATAAAAAGTTGAATAATGTAATTCTATATTTTAAAAATTATTTTGATATGATATAGGTGATAGAAGTACTATTTAAAGGAGGCGAATCATATGAAAAAAATAGCAGCTATCATCGTATCATTATGTCTTTGTGCTGGAGTGTTAGGAGATGTAAATTATACTGTTAGTTCAAAAGAAATACCGGAAAAGTACATTGTAGAAACAGGCTCATACAGCCAAAATCAAAAAGAGCAGCTTGAAAACGCAAATTATGTATTCTCAGAGAAGGAATTGAAAGACACTCCTTTTGAGGGCCAAAAAGTTGAAGTAATTAAAGGTGAATTATATGTAAACGGAAGAATCATTTGGACCATTAAAATCTGGATTTTATCGAAAGGTATTCCAATTTTAATAGGATGGATGGCAGCAGGCGGTGTGGTAAAACAGGCTACAAACAAAATAATAAAAGCAGAGTTAATAAATAAAGTTAAGTTTGCATGGAACAAATACAGCAACATGACTGATGCTTATGCAGATGAACAGCAGAATTTACAGTCTGTAAAACTTTCTAATGGCAACCAATGTGTTTTAGCCCCAAGTGGTAAATACTTTAATTGTATGTATTCCGCTTAACTTGTAAGTGAGAAATAAAATCAAAAAACAAGTGCCTGATAGAAATAAGCCATTAGTTGAGAAAGAAGAGCTGGAGAATCTTATTAAAGAAATGATGACTGATAAAGAGGTAGAAGATCTGCTGAAGGAAGGCTTTACCCGAGAACAAATTGCATATGTGGCCAATGAAAAGAAGAAATGTGATGAGCAAGGTAGGGTTATAGGTAAAATCATAGATATCCTAACATGGATATTTCCGGATTTTAAATAACCTCAATTAAGCCGAGTTTGGTAAGAAAAATAAGAAAAGAGAATGAAATCCTACGCGTTATTCGTAGTTTAAATTCTCTTTTTTGCTTATATTATACCAGGAGGTCTCTTTTATACACTGAAGCTATGAACGTAACGCCTTATACATGTAAAAACGGACGATATTTTAAGCTCAGCTGCTCGTATTGAACAAATGCTTCTTCACCTATCACAGATTTTCACCATTTGAATCAATCACACTTCGATACCAGTCGTAGCTGTCTTTTTTTAGCCGACGCTTTGTTCCGTTTCCATAATCATCCTGATCGACATAAATGAATCCGTAACGCTTACTCATCTCGGAGGAGGAACAGCTGATAATATCTATGGGACCCCATGGATAATAGCCGATGACCTCTACTCCATCCATGATCGCTTCCTTCATGTTTCGGATATGTTCCCGAAGGTAAGCAATTCTACGCTCATCATGAATGCATCCGTCCGAACTGATTTCATCAAAGGTCCCAAATCCATTTTCTGCAATGATAATCGGCTTTTGATAACGATCATAATAATAATTCAACACCGTTCGCAGACCAAGCGGATCGATTCCCCAGCCCCATTCACTAGCCTCTATATAAGGATTGGATACCGCCCCATCATCATTTACATCAGCACAGGAATTGCTTTCGCTGGAAGATGCACACGTGTAATAATAGGAAATCGCCAGAAAATCTGCAGGGTTTTCCTTTAACATGCGCTCATCCTCCTCCCGGATATCCAGCCGTATATCGTGCTCCTGAAAATAGCGAAGCATATATCCCGGATACTCTCCGCGCAGCAGAAGATCAGAGAAGAAATATTCACGCTGATTACGCTGCATATTCGCAAATACATCCTCCGGTTTACATGTAAGCGGTTCGCTTAGACCATCGTATACCATCATCCCAATCTGAAAATCCGGATTTATTTCATGTCCTATTTTTGTTACGATTGCACTTGCTGTGCATTCATTGTGTATTCCCTGATATTTCGCTTCCATAAGGTTAGAAACGCGATCACTGGGGATTCCCAGATGATTGAAGGATTCGTGATGAATCAGGTTGATCTGATTGACGACAATCCAGTACTTTACCTTATCTTTATATCTTCGCATAACCGTATCAGCATATTTTACAAAGAAATCGATGGTTTTGCGATGATTCCATCCATTATAAGCAGTTGCCAGATGCAACGGCATTTCATAATGTGATAAGGTAATCAATGGCTCCATGCCGTTTTTAATAATTTCATCGATCAGATTATCATAAAAGCGTAGACCTTCTTCGTTTGGAGTAGTCTCATCTCCGTTGGGAAAGATTCTTGACCAGCTGATCGAGGTGCGGAAGGAGTTCATTCCGGTGCCTGCCAGTAGCTTTAGATCTTCCTTGTAGGTGTGATAAAAATCAATTCCATAGCGCTTAGGATAATAACCTTTTGTATCCTGCAGAGCAGCTTCGATATCCTTCATGGATGTCTCCTTGTTTGATTTCTTTTTAAGATCACCCTTATCCTGCACCTTGAGAATATCCGCAACACTCCATCCTCTCCCGCCTTCCAGAAAAGCACCCTCTGCCTGATTCGCTGCAATGGCACCTCCCCATAAAAAATCTGCTGGAAATCCTTTTTTTAATTGCTTCATATATCTGTCTGATTCTGCGTTTCTTGCAGAATTTCTCCTTTCCATTTATGATAAAGGGATGCATACGGCATCCCTTTTTGCTTTACAGTTCTTCACCGTTTGTTTGAATTACATGCTGATACCAGGTAAAGGAATCCTTTCGAATTCGTGCATTGCTGCCGTTACCGCGATCATCACGATCCACGTAAATATAGCCATAGCGCTTGCTCATTTCTCCATGTGAGCAGCTGACGATATCGATTGGTCCCCAGGATGCATACCCAAATACCTGAACCCCGTCGAGGATGGCTTCCCTCATGGCCTTGATATGCTCACGCAGATAAGCAATACGGTACTCATCATGAATGTGTCCGTCAATGACCGTATCAATCGCACCAAGTCCGTTTTCCGCAATGAAGATAGGAACATGATAACGGTCCCAGTACTGATTCAAAGAGTTTCGGAATCCGAGAGGATCGGTAGCCCAGCCCCAGATAGAGGTTTCCAAATACGGATTTTCTTTAGGCTGAGGCTGCGACGCATCTACGATTCGGGTGAAGTAATAAGAGAAGGAGAGAAAATCTGCAGGGTGTTCCTTTAACAGCGTCAGTTCTTCCTCCTTTGCATGGATCTGTATCTGATGATCCTTGAAATAACGAAGAGCATAACCGGGATATTCCCCGCGCAGTAAAACATCACTGTAGAAATAGATGCTCATCTGCATCCGCTGCGTATTAGCAAATACATCCTCCGGGCGACAGGTGGCAGGATATAATGCATCATCTCCCAGCATCATACCAATCTGCATTCCCGCATCGATTTCATGCGCCAGCTTTGTGGCTTTTGCACATGCGACAAACTGATGATGCGTAGCCTGATATTTTGCGCTCTCCCAATCCTCATATCCGTCTTCCACCATACCCAGACTGGCGAATTCTCCCCAGCCGCCAAGGGAATTGATCTGATTCAATAGTATCCAGTATTTTACTTTTTTATGATACCGTTTAAACAGTACCTCACAGAAGCGGACAAAGAAATCAATCATTTCAGGCGCATACCAGCCCTTGTATTTTGTAATAAGATGAACCGGCATTTCATAATGAGAAACGGTCATGACAGGCTCAATCCCGTTTTTCAACATTTCATCAAGGAGTGCATCGTAATATTTCAGTCCTTCTTCATTCGGCAGATCCTCATCCCCGTTTGGGAAAATGCGGGTCCAGTTGAAGGATGTACGAAAGCAGCTGAATCCCATTTCCTTCATCAGTGCAAGATCTTCCTTATAGGTATGATAGAAATCAATGCCGTGCCTTCTTGGATAATAGCCATCCTTATCCTGCAGTGCTTCTTCGATTTGCTGAGCGGTATGTGTAAATCCAACAACATGCTTGCGGTCATAGTGTTCCGGAAGAATTTCGATATCAGCCATGGACGGCCCTTTTCCATCGATATTCCATGCGCCCTCCGCCTGATTTGCGGCAATAGCACCACCCCATAAAAAGCCCTTCGGAAATCCGGTTGCTGTTTTCCACATATTATTTCTCCAGCTTTCTATACAGACGTATCATATTCTGTGTTAAGTTGACCTCGCTGTTGATGGTCATCAGTGTATCCTGTGCATGTGTGAAAAGCAATGTTGTTTGCAGTTCATCCTCATTGATGGAGCTTTGTATCATTTCGGTCTGAATCACATGAGCCTTCGTTATTTCTTTTTTTGCAGCGGTTATTTTAGCCTTTATATCCTCCTCACTTTTATCTTCCAGGAGGGCATTGACTGCCTCATTCAACAGATTGCGACAATCACCTGCATGTAAGATGATTTGCATAGCGGCACTGTTAAGCTGTTCGATCGTAGTTTTTTTCATAACACCCTTCCTTTCTATGCTTCTTCTGTACGCTCACGCATTGCTTTGCGCTTTGCCAGCTGATCCTTTTTCTTTTCATCCTCTTCTTCCTTTTGCATACACTGTCTGTCATATACCTTGAAGAACGGATAATAAATAATCCAGGATAAGACGAATATGAAGAAGGTAAACAACAGACCGATCATGCCGCCAACTGCATAGGAGCAGATTGGTCCAGGCAGATACCAGAAGGAGAATAAGGTCGTTATTTTCGGCAGGATATCAAAAAGCAATGCAAGCCAGGTCAATGCAGGGGCAAGCAATCCGACTATCCACATAGGAACCATTAGAATCGGATTAAATGCGATTGGTGCACCAAATACAAGGGGTTCATTGATATTGCATAAATTCGGTACCAGGGAAGCCTTGCCAATGACCTTGCATTTCTTTGATTTTGCCATAAACAGCATCATGAGTCCAAGCGCCAAGGTACAGCCGCCTCCGCCGAGGGTGAAATAATAGGAAACTCCGTCTGCATTTATGACAGATGCTGCGTTTCCGGCAGCGACAGCCGCCTGATTTGCGGCAATCCCCTGTAAAATCAAAGCTGATTCAATTGGATAGATGACCCATGTGGAAATACCGAAGGTGTACAGAAACGTATAGCCGAAGAAATACAGTACCACAAAGCCGAGAAAGCTGTCACCCGCACTCAAGATCGGAGAGAATAAGGTATAGATACAGTCAAAGATATTGATGTGCAGCTGGAAGATAAACAGCCATCCGACGAACAGGATAATGAGAATCGGAATCAGTGTATCAAACCAGACTGTGATGAAATCCGGAATAGCGCTGTCTTCTTTAAAGAAGGAATGTGTAGAGAATGCGTTCATCACAAAGCCTACAAACAAGCCTGCCATTAAGGCCGCAATCATACCGCCGTTACCAAGCGTGGAGCTTTGAAACAGAATGTTACCCGCTTCATCAAAGGTGGGACCTACCAGCATCAGGAAAAAACCGATACCTGCCAGACCTGCTTCCTTCTTTGTCTTATTGTGCCGTTTCTTTTCCATAAGCAGGTAAGGCACCAGATAGGCAAGGTACAGGGACAGCAGACCCAAAGAGAAGGTTGACAATGGACTGAAATCCGGGAACCCGTCAATCAGACCTCCAAAGGCTGTTAGTATTGTTGTAAATGATCCGATAAAGATCATTGGCATTGCAGTTAGGATCGCTTCCTGTACAGACGCAATCCAGGGATTACGCGCAAGCTTGTTCATTTTCGGAGCAAATTTGTTCGTCATCCAATCCATGAATTTTTTCATATGTTTCTCCTCATTTTTTCATTTTGTTTAAGTTACTTTAAAAGCGAAAGCTTTTGATGCATTAGTCTTCAAGGAAGGGTAATGCGAAATCAAGAACGGCATCCCCGTCTAACTCGCCGTAGGCATCCTTCGGTATGATTTGTACAGCTACGCCATGGGGCTCTGCGATATCCTCCAGATCCTGCAGCATATAGCTCAGATGCGGACCTACCAGCAGCAGGTCGATATCCTCGATGTAGTCCTCTACAACAGAATCACTTCGTGCCTTTACCCCGATTTCGATGTTGCGTGCTTTTGCGGCCTGTCGGATGTTCTTCGCCATAAAGCCGCTGCTGGCTCCTGTACCGCAAACTAATAAAATGTTTTTCATAATGATCTCCTTTGTGTCCGTAAGCTTTTTAACATTCTACGGACTTTTTTTAATAATGAATGAAATTTTTCTGGATTGGTGTTAGAATATAGAAGAGATGTATCAAAGTATTCCCGTACTTGGCTGAAGCGATTCAGCGTGTGATATGTCTCTTTTTCTTATACCAATCAGTGTGACTGCCCTCCTTTCTTATCGACACCCTCAGTATAACGAATGCAGCCGAAACAGACAAATTTTAAAAGTTCCTAGTGCACGGAACTTTTTTAAGTTGAGCGGATTTTCGAATTCACGTATACTTATCATGTAATACTATCATTGTTTACAGGGGGATAAGGCAGGAGAGTGATTGAACATGAAAGATAATATATCGACATTGCTGGATTATTTATGGCATCACTATGAAAGCTGGATTTCCGCAGTTGAGCTTTCCCAACTGCTTCACGTTTCCACCCGCCAGATTCGCAAATACATCAGTATCCTGAATGAAGAGCATGTCGAAGAACCACTGGTCATTTCCACAAACAAGGGCTATAAGCTAAGCAGCACGGAGCAGTATCTGCGTTATCGGGAGAGCGGAAAGCATAATCTGGAAACCCCGCAGACACGGCAGAATCTGATAATACAGAAGCTGATTTCCTCCAAGAACGGCATTGATATCTTTGATCTGGCACAGGAGCTTTATGTCAGTGAATCTACAGTGGATAACGATATCCGCAGTATTCGCAAAATGATATCCGCGTATCAGATCGGTATTCGCAAGGAAAAGGATGTGCTGTATATCGATGGCAGTGAAAAAGAAAAGCGCCAGCTGATGAGCCGGCTGATTACCAGTGATTCCTATGATAATTTTGTTTTAAAGGATGAGGTGCGGCTGCTGACCTATCATTATCACTTCTGGGATTTCCGGAAGAATCTTTCCGATATTTTTTCACGCAACAATCTGTTTGCGAATGACTATACGCTGAACAATACAGCCCTGCATTTGATTGTGATGATCGATCGCATCCGCAGCAGCTGTATCCTGCATGAGCAGGTGGACCTCACACCGTTTTTCGAAACGCCGCAGTATACGGTGGCAAGAGAAATCCGGGAATATATTGAAGAGGCGTATGCGATACAGATCAATGATGCGGAATTATATAATCTTACCCTGATTATTATGAATAACACCACGATGATCGATTATTCCTTCATTAACGGCTCCAACATTTCCTCCTTCATTGAACAGAGGTATATAGATATCGCCCATACCGTTATACACAATGTGGAGGAATGCTATCTTCTGGACCCCTTTGATGAGGAATTTATCGCAAAGTTTACGATTCATGTCAAGAATCTGTTTAATCGCGTAGAGCATAATTACTATGCTAAAAATCCGCTGACGGCAAAGATAAAATCGACCTATCCCCTGATCTATGATATTGCCGTTTATATCGCACAGCAGTTTAAGGATATGTATGACATCATTTTGAATGAGGATGAAATTGCTTTTATCTCCTTCCATATCGGCAGCTATTTTGAAAATAATGTACAATCAAAAAATAAGCTGACCGTATTGTTTCTCTATGCGGATTACTATAGTCTTCATCAAAACACGCTGGAAAAGATCAGTCGCCGCTTTGAGGACAAGGTGACGATCAAGTATGCGATGTCCATCCATTCATATCAGCCAAGTCTTCTGCATGCGGATTTGATTATATCGACTGTAGAAACACCATTCCCTCAGCCATCCATCATCATTCATCCCTTTTTAATTGAAAAGGATATGAATCAGCTTGAAAACACAATTACCAAAATGCTGGCTGAAAAAAATAAGAATAAGCTGAAGGAGTTTTTATTTGATCTGTTTGATCCCAGACTGTTTTATACAAATATGAACATGGATCGCACCCGGCTGATTCAGACGCTGTGCAATGATGCCATCCGTCTAGACTATGCCGATGCTTCTTTTACAACGGATGTCTTTGCGCGTGAGCATATGTCTTCGACAGCTTTTGAGGATGCCGCCGTACCGCATTCACTGGCAAGCAATGCAAAGAAAAGCTTTATCAGTGTGGTTTTGTGTCCGCAGGGTATGGAATGGGGAACGCATGAGGTTCATATTGTCACACTGCTGGGGGTACATGATGATTCCAGAAAGCTGTTTGCGCAGATATTCGATCATCTGATTGAGATTTTAAGTGAGCCCTCCTTTCTCAATGAGCTGGTAACCTGTCAGGATTATGATTCCTTTATTCAGAAGCTGACACACTATATGGATGCAGTCGATGTATGAAGCAGACTGCATCTTTTCAACGGTAAGCTGACAAACTGTTCGCGAGGCGCAAAAGTAGACAGTTGTGTAGAAGGCTGCTGTGCTTTTATGATGAAAGGAAGCATAGCGGATGTAGTCTGCCTGTTTTTATATGGAAGCAAAGAATCCTGCAATGCCTATGCACAGCTGATGTCATTTTTCAATTTGTTCATGAGAATAGGGATGCCGCAAAGTCGAAGACATATGGCAGCCAGTGAAAAAAACAGCATCTGTCAAAACAGCGCTGTTTGCTTTTACGTGTTATGTTTTTACCAGAATCTGTATGGACTCTATGTGGATTTTTCGTATGCATTCTAAGGGAATCTTCCTGTATATTGGCGAAAGTGCACAAATTCCGTACGAATTCATTCTGATGTGTGCCAATGCGGATTCCTCCCTCTAGATCCTATGGTTAATTCTCAAGGAAGCAAGTCAGCTGGTTGCTGTGCTGGTATCATCCTCTGTGTTTGAGGCAGTATCTGAACCTGTCACCTCCTTTTTAAGCCCTTGTATGCCGGATTGATTTTTTATCGGCAGGAATCGGTCATACCAGGGAATGGCATCCTTATCAAACAGAGACAGGATACACTGATACATGGTCACCATATATAAGACAGCCAGAATGAGTACAGCTCCTCCGTACATCCAGTGCGCTGCAGCGCTTTGCGTTAGAAAGGCCAGCACACAATGAAAAATATAAAACGGTGCAGGCAGGATGAGACCGTAAAGAATCATAAAATGAAGCAGATACTGATACCAGTGCGGTGGGTGCCCATCCAGGGTCACAAGCTTGATTTTCACAGCTGCCTTACCCAGCGTTCTGCCATGCATAAGTATCGGAAGAATGAACAGATACAGAAATACGACTGCCAGATATAAAAGACAGATACGTATGGCAGGGCTTGTCAGCAGGAATTCATCACGTAATAACAGAATCAGTGCAGTGATGATGGCTGTTGTCAACAGGATGATGAGGTTATCAAAGAAAAATGCCAGTGCTCTGCGCAGTGGGGATACGCTTCTACCGCGGTCATATGCTTTTTCATCCATACGGCTTCGTGAAACGAGAAAATGAGCAAATACCGGTGTGATTGCATATCCCAGCATGCCGCCCAGTGTATTGGTAATCAGATCGTCAACATCAAACAGACGGTAAGGGCGTGGATAGTAACCGAACAGTGCACTCAGCTGCAGACATTCGAAGGATAAGGTCAGAAGAAAGGTAAACAGCAGAGTCTTTTTCCAGCTGCATTGAAAATAGTAGCGAAGATAAACACCGAAGGGAACGGTAAGCAGAATGTTGAAGATGATCAGATACAGACTCGGCTCATTCAATGCTGTCAGATAGGTGGCGGGATCATTCCAGATTAGGGAGCTGTTCATGGTGAACTCTTTTAAAGAGGCAAATGGAATCAGCTGCACAATCGGCTTTGTATAACTAGCTACTTCTTCCATTGGCGGCAGGGGAAGCAGAACGAGAAAATATGCACACAGCAGATAAAATATAAAGGAATACACGATCAGAACACGAATCGGTAGTATCGATCCGTATTTTCGATATTGAATAATGATATAAGGCAGCGTGATAATTGCCGCAAGAAATGGAAACAGCAGCAGTGCTGACTGCAGGGGAATCAGATATACAGACATGAGAACATACCTCCTGTTCTATTATAGCACGATGAAAGAATAAATTAGAAAAGGTGACATAAGTGATAGTTTATCAAATGGTAAAAAAGCGATGCTTTCATCGCTTTTCTGGACACCATATACTGAAGGACTCCTAAATGTAATACATATAGTCACCTGTATCAACGGGTGCTTCCTTTTGAGGCTGCGGCTTTTCGATAGGGCTGTGTACAGCCTTCCGCTCGTTCATCTGCTTTTCATAATCCTTCCAGCTTTTGAAATACTTGCCTCTTGGCGGCCTGCCCGGCTTGAGAAGGACGGTGCTTTGTTTGATTTCGTCACTGTCTTCAATATCCCTGCCAAGCTTATTCGCCATGGTCATTCTTGGCTCACAGCCATCCTGAAACAATACAGCAGTGAGAAGCTGGTAATTGAACTGCACCTGATCTTTACAGTAATAGCTGATTTCGGTGAGTAGATTTTCCAGAAATTCTATTAAGAGCTTCTTTGTCAGATTATCCTTGAAAATGATAAAGGTTTCCTTATGGAGAGAGAATATTCTTGTGGCCTGACAGGTCGTAAAGTTGCCTTCAATCTGTTCGTAGAGCTTTTCTCTGGTATCCTGCAGCCAGATACCGCGCTGTTCATCCTGTGAAAGAAAGCCCCGGTCCTCATAGCTGACATGAAGCACCTGTACTTTTTTACAATGCTTATATAAATTAGGTAAAAACCTGGTTCGCAATACCGGATATTTCATGTGTGTCTCCTTTTTTACAATGTTATTTTATATGTATAAGTATAACACGATGGAAAAGGTTTTGCGACATACAATCATATATCACTAAAATTCTAGGATTTCAATTTTTATATAAGTATGGTATACTTGTACGGGTATTTCCATTCTAAACACGCCGATAACGTGTTTTTATTTGGGCTTTTCAGCGAATGAGGCGATGGATGCGGGGTACGATAAGAAGAAAGGAAGTGAATGCGTGAATTTCATTCAGGAACTATTAGGAAATCTAAACACATTTTTATACAGTAATATATTGATCATTCTGCTGGTCGCAGCAGGACTGTATTTCAGTATACGGACAGGCTTTGTACAGTTTCGCATGCTGGGGGAGGCACTTCGTCTGCTTGGGGAGAAGGCACATCACCATGACGGTGTATCCTCTTTTCAGGCACTTATGATATCAACGGCCTCCCGTGTAGGAACCGGTAACATTGCCGGTGTCGCAACCGCTCTTGCTGCAGGAGGAGCAGGCTCTATCTTCTGGATGTGGGTGATTGCACTCATTGGAGGTGCCAGTGCCTTTGTGGAATCCACGCTGGCACAGATCTACAAGGAGCGTGATGGTGATCAGTTTCGCGGAGGTCCTGCATATTATATAGAGAAGGCATTGCATAAGAGATGGCTCGGTATTCTGTTTGCGGTATTGCTGATTGCCTGCTTCATCTTCGGCTTCAACGGATTGCAGGCATATAATGTAAGCAGTGCTCTGGAGTATTATGTAACGGATACACAGACTGCCTCTATGCTGGTAGGTCTTGTTCTTGCGGGTGCTACCGCAGCGGTCATCTTCGGAGGTGTTCATCGTATCGGTATCATCAGCTCTACGATTGTTCCCATCATGGCAGTGTTGTATATACTGCTGGGACTTTACATAACGATAGCCAATATCAGCGGACTGCCGGCAATATTCGCACAGATATTTCAGGAAGCCTTTGATCTGCAGGCTATCTTCGGAGGCTTTGCAGGCTCCTGTGTTATGTATGGCATCAAGCGCGGACTGTTTTCCAATGAAGCGGGTATGGGGTCTGCACCGAATGCCGGAGCAACAGCAGATGTGTCCCATCCGGTTAAACAGGGGCTTGTACAGACAATATCCGTTTTTATAGATACGATCCTCATCTGCTCGACAACAGCGTTCATGCTGCTGAATTTCGGTATTCGGGACGGACTGACGGGAATGCCGTATGTGCAGACAGCGGTTTCCGCAGAGGTAGGAACCTGGGGTATTCATTTCATAACGATTTCCATTATCCTGTTTGCCTTTTCCTCCCTGATTGGCAATTACTGCTATGCGGAAAGCAATTTGAAATTTATCATCAACGATAAGAAGGCACTTTTTGTATTCCGACTGCTTACGGTTGCCGTAATCTTTTTCGGGGCACAGGCGGATTTTTCCACCATATGGGATTTGGCCGATGTTTTGATGGGCTTTATGGCGATAGAAAACATCCTGGTGATTCTTCTGCTGGGCAATGTTGCTTTCCTTGCTTTAAAGGATTACACGAAGCAGAAAAAGCAGGGGAAGGACCCGTTGTTTGAACCGCAAAAGCTGGGAATCCGGCATGCGGAATGCTGGGAGGGGATCGATGAGGAATATAAAGAATCCTGAGGGTATTTATAGCTGGAGGTTCCTTACATAAGAAAATCATGGAAACACCCTGCTTCTGCGTATGCAAAAGCGGGGGTTTTAATATATAGGAAAGGTCGTGATGCTAATTCTATAAGATGCTGCTTCAAATAATAGGATAGTAAAAATGACAGAGCCATCATTAAATATTTTGACTGGGAACGCGGATGCCTTTTGTACCGATAAGAATCAGCTGATAAAGAGTATAGTTCCAATTGTCATGGAATATGGTCTTTATGATAAGGAAGGGCAAAGATGGAGTTAGCATTTCCTTTCAGCATTACGAGGAGGATGGTTTTGTATTTGAAAGTTTCGCATCCTGGTGTTATACTAACAGACGTTGGGAATACTGCAAAGGAACAGGAAAGAAGGTTATTGGAATGACGAAAATCGATATTATCTCCGGCTTTCTGGGAGCTGGAAAAACAACGCTGATCAAGAAGCTGATCAAGGATGTATTACATAAGGAAAAGATTGTTCTGATTGAAAATGAATTTGGTGAAATCGGTATTGACGGTGGTTTTCTGGAGGATGCAGGAATAGAAATCCGGGAAATGAATTCCGGTTGTATCTGCTGTTCTCTGGTTGGTGATTTTTCCGAGGCATTGAAGAAGGTGCTTGCGGAATATCATCCGGAAAGGATCATCATAGAGCCTAGCGGTGTCGGCAAGCTGTCGGATGTAATAAAAGCGGTACAGGGAGTGGCGGAAGAAGCCGAAATTTGTATGAACAGCTTTACGACGGTTGCGGATGCACAGAAATGCCGCATGTATATGAAAAACTTCGGTGAGTTTTTCAACAATCAAATTGAATATGCCAATACGATTATTTTAAGCCGTACGCAGAATCTGAATGAGGAAAAGCTGCAAAGTGTGACCCATGATATTAGAGGGCATAATGCACATGCGACCATGATAACGACACCATGGGATGAGCTGAACGGAGAACAGATTCTGGAGGCAATGGAGCAAAAGAAATCACTGGAAAAGGAGTTGCTGGAGGAAGCGGACATCTGTCCGACATGCCATCAGCACCATGACCACCATCATGAGCATGGTGAGGAATGCAGTCACGACCATGACCACCATCACGAGCATGGTGAGGGATGCAGTCACGACCATGACCACCATCACGAGCAAGGTGAGGAATGCAGTCACGACCATGGCCATCATCACGAGCATGGGGAAAGCTGCAGTTGTGGGCATCATCATGATCATCACCATCATCATGCGGATGAGGTGTTTACCAGCTGGGGAATGGAAACCGTACGCACCTATGGGGAAGAGGAGCTTCGCCAAATTCTGGAGAAACTCTCCAATAGTGAGGAATACGGTATCATCCTGCGTGCTAAGGGAATGCTGAAAACTGAAAGTAAGGAATGGCTGTATTTTGATCTGGTTCCGGAAGAATATGAAATTCGAAAAGGGCAGCCAACCTATACCGGAAGATTTTGTGTCATCGGCTCCAAGCTTGAAGAAGATAAGCTGAAAGAGCTGTTTCATGCGGAATAGGAGAAGGCTATGACAGTACCTGTATATCTGTTTACCGGATTTCTGGAAAGCGGTAAAACAACACTGATTAAGGAAACACTGCTTGATACGGGATTCAATACTGGAGAGCGCACACTGCTGCTCGCCTGTGAAGAAGGTATGGAAGACTACGATGATGATTTTCTGACAAAAACAAATACCGCACTGGTTACTGTGGATAATGAAGCGGCGATGAGCTATGAGTTTTTAAAGAAATGTGACAGTCTGATTGAACCTGACCGAGTGATGATTGAATTTAACGGAACCTGGAATTTAAATAGCTTTATGGATGTAGAATACCCCTTTGACTGGCTGCTGGTTCAAATTCTTTCTACTGTGGATGCCTCCACGTTTGAAGTTTATCTGAATAATATGCGCTCCCTGATTTACGATCAGCTGCTGCATTCGGAAACGATTATCTTTAATCGTTGTGATGAAACAACGGAAAAGCTGTATCTGAGAAACAATATAAAAGCAATCAATAAGGGTGCGCAGCTGATTTATGAGACAAGAGATGGGCAGATCGTGGAGCTTGGCGATGACGAAATGCCGTTTAATCTACATGCGGATGTAATACGCATAGCGGACGGCGATTACGGTCTGTGGTATATGGACGCTCTCGAGCATCCCCGTAAATATGAGGGAAAAAGCGTAGAGCTGAAAGGAAAGGTCATCGCAACGCATGTGGATGGAATACCGAATGCATTTGTCTTTGGACGCTATGCCATGGTCTGTTGCGCAGATGATACCTCACTGATCGGGCTGCTGTGTCATTATGAGCATGCAAGTAATCTGATACCGAAGGACTGGGTCAGCATCACGGCGCAGATTGCAGTCGAATTTGATGAGGAATATCAGGGAGATGTCCCGGTTCTATATGTAAAACAGCTGACCGAGGTGCTGCCGCTGGATGACGAACTCGTGTACTTTAATTAAGTGGTTATCGGAAATTGTCTTACCTGTGGTCATATAAGCAAAACAGTGTAATGAAAAGGTCGAGGATATCGTGTTTAAAAAATGATAGGCTTGACCTTTTTTTCTATATCTTTACGGGATAGAAACTGCTTTTACGATACCTTCATGGAAAGGTTTCTGCAGCAAGCTTTGAGTTTAGGCATGAAATATAAAATGTGCTGCGCCCGGGTGATATTTCGGACGAATCGGTGGGGAGGAGTTCAGCATATATCTGAACGGGATACAGGATGAGGCACAGCTGCAGCATGTTATAGATACCCTGCTCGGCGTATTCGCACCATCCGCCTGCCACAGATGCAGAAAACGCTGACCATAAGCATAGGCTGCTGTCTCGTTGAACATGCACACGTCTGCTTTCATGATGTGTATGAACGAAGTGAACAGGCACTTTACAGGGCAAGGAAAAAGGTAGAAATCAGGCTGTTGTTTGTACGGCAGCCTACTTCAAAACTTGCAAGCCGGCTATATGTATTGCATGTAAAAGCATAAAATACAGTCGGTTTTTTGTTATTCCCTCTTAACTTGTGGTATAGTATACCTGTTGAGAAAAGAAGGGAGCAGCTATGCGTAAAACAAATTATCACATGCATACCCGGCGCTGTATGCATGCCTCAGGCAGGGATGAGGAATATGTAATAAGTGCCATAAAAAACGGTTATGAGGAAATTGGATTTTCCGATCATTCCCCATGGAAATATGACAGCGATTTTGTGGCGAATATGCGGATGCCGTTGTCGAAGTTCGATGACTACTATGCCTCCGTTTCATCTTTAAAAGAGAAATATAAGGATCGCATATCCATTAAAATCGGTTTGGAATGCGAATATTTCCCCAAATATATCGATTGGCTGAAGCAGTTTCTGATTGACAAAAAGCTTGACTATATCATTTTCGGAAATCATTATTTTAAGACGGATGAGGAACGCGTGTACTTTGGGACCGCATGTGAGGAGGAGGCATGGCTGATCGCCTATGTGGATGAAGCCATCGCCGGGATGAAGACCAATCTATATTCCTACCTGTGTCATCCGGATCTGTTCATGCGGGGCCGTCGTGTGTTTGATGAAGTCGCAAAGCGCGAATCGATACGTCTGTGTCAGGCTGCAAAGGAATTACATATACCACTGGAATACAATCTGGCAGGTGCTGCCTATAATGACATCATGCATACCATGCAGTATCCGCATATTGATTTCTGGAAGACTGCGGCAGAGGTTGGCAATACGGCGATCATCGGAGTTGATGCCCATGAGCCGGCTGCACTGGAGACAGATACATATCGTGAGGAAGGCATTGCGCTGCTTTCGGACCTTGGCATGAAGATAACCGACACACTGCCCTTAAAGGACTTTACAAAGCTATGAGTGAAGAACATATATTGATTGTGGAGGATGACGAAACCATCCACAATATGATCGATGAATATTTGGAAAAGGACTATATCTGTGTGGACGCATATTCCGGAACAGAGGCACGTCTGATTTTGCAGCACACCGAAGTATCGCTTGTACTGCTTGATTTGATGCTGCCGGGAGTCAGTGGAGAACAGCTTCTCAGGGAGCTGAAGCAAAAGCAGCTTCCGGTTATCGTGCTATCCGCAAAGGATGGAATCGACGACCGCGTGGCTCTGCTGAATGAGGGTGCTGATGATTATTTATGCAAACCGTTTGATTTAAAGGAGCTGAAGGCCAGAATTCAGGTTCAGCTGCGCAAACGAATGTCGAAGCAGGAGCATGCCATTGCTGTAGATGGTGTTGTTCTTCTGCCGGATTTCTGTCATCTGGAAATTCAGGGGATGAAAATTCGTCTGACAAGACATGAATACAGGATTCTGGAGCTGCTGATGCGGGATGTAAAACGGGCACGTACGAAAAAGGAAATCTATGAATATGCATGGGAAGATGATTATCTGGGAGATGACAAGACCATCAATGTTCACATCAGTAATATCCGAAGCAAGCTGCATGCAGTTTCGAAACAGGAATATATTGAAACGATATGGGGCATCGGATTCAAATGGAAGGACTAAGGTCCTTTTCTTTATTCTTTCTTAACCTTTTCCAGACAGTTTCTGAAACTTCATTTGCTATAATCTTCATGTACAAGGAAGGAATGATAATATGAAGGAATGGATCGTAGAAACGAAGGCCCTGACAAAGAAATTTCATAATTTCACAGCAGTAGATCAGGTATCTTTTCATATGAAAAAAGGATCAATTACCGGTCTGATCGGACCAAACGGTGCAGGAAAGTCCACGCTTATGAAGCTGATGAGCGGTTTGCTGCATGAAACACAGGGGGAATTGAAGCTGTTTGGCAAGCATCCCGGTGAGGATCCGTTTGTATTCCGGCGTGTAGGGACGCTGATAGAACATGCGGGACTGTATCCGGCGTTGAATGCGTATGATAATCTGAAAATGAAGGCACTTATGCTTGGGTGCTGCAGCCATGAGCTGATAACAGAGCTTTTAAAGCTTTGCTCACTCTCGACTACAGGAAAGAAAAAGGCAGGCGATTTCTCAATGGGAATGAAGCAGCGTCTGGGAATTGCGATGGCATTGCTGGGGGATCCCGAGCTGCTGATTCTGGATGAGCCGACAAACGGACTCGATCCGCAGGGAATCTGCGATATGCGTGATCTGCTGAAGCGTCTACAGGAGGAACGCGGCATGAGTATCCTGATCAGCTCCCATATGCTGGCGGAGCTGGATAAGGTTGCTACGGATTTCGTTGTGATTCGTTCTGGTAAAATTATTGAGCAGTTCACAAAGGAGGAATTGCTGGAACGCTGCAGGGACTGCTTTCAGCTGCGGGTGGATGATGTGAAAAAGGCAAGTGTTATCCTGGAGGAAACATGCTTTGTTCAAACCTATGAGGTGCTGCCAAAGGGGATTCTGCGTCTGTATGATCATTATGAGGACCCCTCCCATATCGCACGACAGCTGGTACTGCATGATGTGGCACTTTATGGCATGGAGGATCATCATCAGGATTTGGAAGCCTATTTCCTGAAGGAGGGAGAAGAACATGTGGAATAATCTGAAAATGGATTTATATCGTATGGTGCGGCAGAAGTCCTTTTATATTTCGATGACCGTTATGCTGCTGTTGTATTTATGGCTGACGACTGCTGTGGGGTTGCAGAACAATACACCGTTTGCGACCTTTCATCAGGGGAAGGATACACTTGTTGATTTTCTTTATTACTTTCCTAAAAGCTCTTTTTATCAGATAGCGGTACTGATCTTTCTGTCTCTGTTTTTCTGTGAGGAATATGCCAGCGGCTTCGTGAAGAATATCTATCCGATGATGCACCGTAAGGAGCTGCTGTTGCTGGAACGCTTTGTGTTTTCATTTATCACCGCGTTTATATACTGGGCTGTGATCATTGTCATGGTTGTAGTGGAAAATCTGTGGCAGCAGGATTCCTTTGCCTCCTTCTCCATCCTGCAGTTTATATGCTATTCCCTGATGCAGATGCTGATACTGACTGTAATTGCATCCTTTCTGAATCTGCTCATTCATGCGACCGGAAGCAAAGTGCTTGCTATTCTGGTGTCTGTAGGCTATGGCAGTATGACGGTATTTATGCTGCATGCCGGGATTATGTCATTACTGAAGGTGGAGTATACGGATTATATTCTGTATGCGATATCCGGTCAGCTGCCGTATTCCTGGGACGCTGTATTCTACAGCCGGGCTGCTATGGTGGCAATTACCAGTGCAATCCTGTATAATATAGGCAGTTATGTACTGCTGCGGAAAAAAGATTTGAAATAAGGAAGAGAGGGAACAGTATGCTGGAAATTATCGTGCTTGTATTGGGATTGCTGTGTCTGTTCCTTTTACTGCTTCTCTTCCTTCAGCATAAAAATGTCCGCTGTATCAGAGAACAGCTGACCTACACCAACCGGGAGCATAGCACCTTCCGGTTTTATTCAGCATCCATGGATCCGCAGATGAAGGCACTATGCGAGGAAATGCAGAAGCTGCGGGAATATTATATGCAGGAAAGTGTGAAGGCGATGCGGATGGACCATAATTTTAAACATCTGATAACCAATATATCACATGATATCCGCACTCCACTGACAAGTATCAGCGGGTATCTGCAAATGCTGGAAACGGCAGAGGGCGAAGAGGAACGGCAGCATTGCTTTCAGGTGATCCGGGCACGTATGACATATCTGCAGGATTTACTGGAGGAGCTGTTTTTGTATACCCGTCTGAGCAGTGCCAGCATTGAGTTTCATCCGGAGCCGATTCGTATCCATGATATGCTGAGTGAAGTACTGCTGCATTATTATAAGGATTTCAAACAGCAGGAGCTGCAGGTTCAACTGGAGGTCGATCCTATGACAATGCTGACAGGTGATCCGGTATATCTAAAGCGAATGCTGCATAATCTGTGTGTCAATGTACTGCGTCACGGCTTTGGGACCTTTGTTATCTCTGCAAAACGAACAGACAACACATGCGAGCTTGTGTTTGAGAATGACCTTGTGGATGATGTAGATGCAAAGGCGATTTTTGAACGCTTTTATACAAAGGACAATGGTGGTAGCGGCAGAGATACAGGTCTGGGGCTTGCTATTGTAAAGGAGCTGTGCGAAGGAATGCAGGGTACCGTGTTCGCGCAAAAGGAAGCGCATCGGCTGGCCATTCATACGATTTTCCCGCTTGCTTGATTATTTTAGAATGATAGCCTGCATTAGGTGAGAACACCAGTAGGAATTACTGTTATGAAGTGAATAATGAAAAACATATGAACGGCGTTTATAATTGGCTGCTTGGAAATAGGGATCCTATATGTTGTTTTGTATATTGCAAAAGTGGCAGGTGTTGATCTGCGTGTTTTATCCATATCATCAGTAATTACACAAATGATAGCGGTGCTGCTGCTCCCGATTATCTGCTTACTTGTATTTCGAAAGGATACAGGTTCGCTTTTCAGAATCAGACATACGTATCTGTTATTGTTATTATGCATTATGTATTGTGTTTTTTTTGTTGTACATCAGCAATTTAACATGCCTGGCTTCTATCTGTTTATACAGGATTTAATCATCATCGGGTTTTCAGAGGAGTATTTGTATCGGGGTGTGATGTATTCCATAATGAAAAAAGAGAATACAGCTTTGGCAATTGTATTGAGCAGTTTATTCTGGGGAATCACACATGCCGTATATCCAACGGTAGTGGTTGGTGGTGATCTGTCTGTATTTCTGACAGATTGCATATCGAATATAGGATTTGGTTTGTTTATCGGATATGGCTTTATCTATGTATTTGAGGAATCTAAAACGTTATGGATTCCTATCTTACTCCATGCTGTATATGACTATAGTATGGGGTATGGCTGGATTATATTTGTTGGAACTGTTATGTATTTGTATATCGTAAATAAAGTAGGACATACCAGACGAAAGTAGCTGTATGATAAGCACCCTTGTTCATACTCTTCTAACTTAATAAGGCGCAAGTATTCCTTAGCTGGCATCATGGCGAAATCTTTTGGTGTAAAACAGGGGACGTGGTATAACAAAAACAAGGAGCTGATGATCATGAAGCGCTTGCCGATAGGAATCGAGGACTTTAAAGAACTGATAGAAAAAGAGTATTACTATGTGGATAAAACAATGTTTATCAAAAATGTTCTGGAGGAAAAGGTGGGCCTATATACAAGACCACGCCGGTTTGGTAAGACACTGAATATGAGCACGCTGTACTACTTCTTTTCCATTAAGCAAAAAGAAAACGCCTATCTCTTTAACGGCTTAAATATTATGAAACGGCGTGATGCTGTTGAGCATCTAAACAAATATCCTGTCATCATGATTTCTTCAAAGGAAATGAAGCAAACCACCTTCGAAAAGCAATTGGAAATGTATAGTGTTTTCATTCGTGATATCATCCGCGAAATCAGGAATTACTGGAAAGTGAACAGATCAATGCAATCGACAAGGAACTGCTGACTGCATATTATATGGGAACAAAGAATGAAGTCAGCCTGCAGACAGCGCTGAAATTCCTTTGCGAGTGTCTTCAGCAGCATTATCATCAAAACGTTATCCTGTTGATTGACGAATAGGCGCTGCCCGCCCATGGCGCGATGTACCCTTGCAAAGTGCCTATCTGCATGGCTATTATGATCAAATGGTGGAATTTTTAAGAAATGTTTTCAGTGCTGCATTAAAAACAAACGATGCCCTGGAAAAAGGGGTATTAACAGGCTGCCTGAGGATTGCAAAAGAATCGATTTTTACAGGTCTTAATAATTTTAATGTCTATTCTGTTTTTGACAAACAGTCCAGTTCAGATTTTGGCTTTACACCTGAAGAAGTGATGTGTCTACTGAATGACTATGAGCTTAGAAAGTTTGAACGTACTGTGAAGGAATGGTAGGCGCCGCCCGCCCCTGGCGCGATGGTTATCGATATGGTAATCAGGATATTTATAATCCCTGGAGTGTATTGATGTATGTAAAAAAAATCATTCAGAAGGATGATGAACCTGAATCCTTCTGGGCAAATACGAGTGGTAATGATGTGATATATCGTTTCATGCAGCAGGGGAATGCGGAAATGAAACAGGATTTTGACATCTTGTCCAGCGGCGGCATGATTGAAAAAACAATCAAACCGGAGCTGACGTATCGGGAACTGGATGATACAGACAATCTATACAGCTTTCTGTTGTTTACCGGCTATCTGAAGGCTATAAGCAAAACGGACACAAACACCTATCAGCTTATGATTCCCAATAAAGAAATACAGTACATCTACACGACCATTTTTGAAGAATGGTTTAAGCAGCAGATCAGAAGCTATCAGGCATCGTTTCTGGAAGCACTTCTGCAGGAGCATGTGGAAGAAGCGAATGAAATTCTGAATACCGTATTATTTCAATCTATGAGCTATTTTGACTATGACGGGAAGTATTATCATGGATTTCTAAACGGCATGCTGCAGGGGAAGGGCAGCTATCGCATTGTTTCCAATCAGGAATCGGGATTTGGAAGGTGCGCACTGCGCGCCACGAGGCGCGACCTTGCAGTTCTACCGGCGTATAACAAGAACAGAGGACTGCTGTTTGAATTAAAGGTG
>OATU01000671.1_pt1 | contig 27523 bp, 22 predicted proteins | sample 1516711 | NCBI WGS metagenome assembly OATU01 (sample SAMEA2579971, study PRJEB22360) | human gut metagenome | biome: human gut; feature: human-associated habitat; material: faeces | place: Denmark | collected 2008/2010 | reverse complement strand
GGTCACTTCGGGAGGCCAAAAGCCAAACAGATGGCCCCTGCCGATAAGGCTGAGCGTGAGCGCATCGACAAGCTCAATCAAGCCGACTCGATGATCTTCACCACCGAAAACTTCATTAAGGATAACGGTGACAAGATTCCGGCCGACCAGAAGTCCGGAATCGAGAGTGCCCTCCAGCAGCTCCGTGATGCTCACAAGGCTGGCGACATCGCTGCTATCGACACGGCCATCAACAACCTCAACACCGTGATGCAGGCTGCCAGTCAGCAAATGTATCAAGGTGCCGGTGCACAAGCCGGCCCTCAGCCGGGCGCAGATGCCGGTCAGCAGGAGCAGCCAAAGCAGGATGACACCATCCAAGATGCAGATTTTGAGGAAGTCCACTAGTTCAAAGATAACAAACAATAACAATCGGAAACCAAATCCGTGTAGCTCACCGAGTTACACGGATTTGCCGTTTTAAGGGGTTTGGTCTTCGTTATCGATTTCTATCGTTTCCTATCTCATATATGTTCCTTATTTGTACCGCAACAAAAAAGTCGATAAAGTGCAACAAAAATATTTGAGTGAAAATAATGAATTAAAAATGTCGTAAAATGGGAATTGCAAAATTTGAAATCAGAAGAAAATGTATGGTTTGTGGAGAACCATTCATGGCCAAGACCATCGAGTCATGGTACTGCTCTCCCCGATGCTCAAAAATAGCATATAAGCGTCGAAGGGATGAAGAAATCCGTCATTCAAAACTGGACGTAATAGTAAGGAAGATACCCAAGTCTCAGGAGTACGTAAAAGTGTCAGAAGCCTATGCTCTGTTCGGAATCAGTAAAGACACTCTTTATCGACTTATCAGAAAGGGAAAGATTCCTTATGTGAACGCAGGTAAAAAAATGATTAGAGTTAGTAAGACAGAGTTGATGAAGATGTACCCTCTGCGTAAGCATCCTTTGAAAAAGGAAAAGCCTGAGCCCAAACTTTATTCTTTGGAGCCCAAGAACTGTTATACTATCAATGAGATGTGTAAGAAATACCACATGAACGATAGTACGGCATATATGGAGATTAGGAAATACTCAATCCCGACAAGACAGATAGGGAATTATGTATATGTTCCAAAGAAAGAAATCGATAACCTCTATAAATCTGAAGCAAAATGAAGAAAGCAATGCTCCACACGAAAGTGTCTGTCAAACTCCGAAAGTCGGAGTTACGCAACGAATGGTATTTATACCTTGAAGCCTATCCCGTGTTCAAGCCTGGGCATGATAAGCCATGCCGTGAACGTGAGTATCTGAATCGTATCATCACTACCCCCATGTGGGACAAGTCACGCCCAGCCCGATTGAATGACTATGGTGTACAAACCTATAAGCCCAAACGGGATATGAACGGTATCATCATTTGCCGTTCAAAGGCGGGTCGTGAGACGTGTATCTTTGCAGACAATGTGCGAATCCTTCGCCAGAGGGAATATGATAATGCGGAACTTTATTCTGACACCGAACAGGCTATGGTGGAGAAGAAAGCCAGAGGACAAGCCGATTTCATTGAATATTTCGGAAAGCAAGCTGCAAAACGTCACAAGAATGATTCTAAGTCCATCGGCGTAAATTGGGACAGAGCCCATGACTTACTGAAGATTTTCACAAAAGAAAAGCCATTGCCGTTTGCCCAGATTGACATGCACTTGATAGAGAGCTTTAGGGACTTCTTACTGAAAGCTCCGCGAGGAGGCAATAAATCTGGAACCATCTCCCAGAATACGGCTTCCACTTACTTCACTCTTTTCAAAGCAGCATTACATCAAGCGTTCATTGACAGTTATTTCGACGTAGACATTGCCGCTAAGGTGAAGGGCATCTCTGGAGTGGAGAGCCGTCGCGAGTATCTAACTATCGAGGAACTGAACAAACTCGCAGCAACACCTTGTGAATACCCCATGTTGAAGAAGGCTGCCTTCTTTAGTGCATTGACAGGACTTCGTCATTCCGATATACGAAAGATGACTTGGAAAGAACTATCCGTAGAAGGTGACCACTATCGCATAAACTTCACTCAACGGAAAACAGGAGGTGTGGAGTACATGCCTATATCTGAGCAAGCCTATCTTATTTGTGGTGAACCCGCCGAACCCGATAGGTTGGTTTTTGAAGGATTACAAGATCCTTCATGGATTAACAGACCAGTGAAGAAGTGGATAGAAGCTGCTGGTATAAAGAAGCACATAACATTCCATTGCTTTCGTCATTCCTACGCAACAAACCAACTTACAGAGGGAACGGACTTATACACCGTATCAAAGATGTTGGGTCATACCAACATCCGAACCACGCAGATATACGCTAAGGTCGTTGACTCCAAGAAAGAGGAGGCAGCACAAGCCATCAAACTCAATCTTCAAAGCGATGTGATATAAACCCATCAAACACCTACTAAGGTCAAGTCATCTTCTATGCAATAGCAAAGGTGGCTTGGCCTGTCTTTTAACTTTCATTCATACGGAATAGCCTACGGAAGTGCCCCGTAAGCCATTCCGTATCTCAATTATTTTCGATTCCTATTGTTAAATGATGTTTCTGAAACCGCCTGATTTCAAGTGGTTTCAGTTATTTGTTGATTGTTGTTAATACGGAACAGCATACGGGAAACTTTTGCCCATTTTTCTGCCCTTGCGAAGGGCATTTTATCGCACTATCTTTGCAGCCGAATTCAAATAAACGCTGACTGCGCAGTCGCAAAGTATTAACATCAAATTTCATTTAAAATGGAAGAAAGAAAACATACGTCGAATGGCGTTCCCACCTTTGACATGATTCCCATGCTGATGGCGAATCTTCTCGAAGACAACAAGATTCTGTCAGCAAAGATTGATGCCCTCAACAGAAAAATTTCGGCATCTGTAGGTAATAGTAAGGACGATGACCAGCGCATGGATGTAAACGAAGCACAGAAGTACATTCCTGGTCATCCCGCAGTTCAGACCATCTACGGCTGGACATCCAACAATATGATACCATATCATAAGGTTGGCAAGCGCATCTATTTCGTCAAGTCAGAACTTGATGCCTGGCTTTCTAAGGAGCAGCACAAGTCTCAGGAGGACTTGCGTGAAGAAGCTGAGGAATATGTAAACAATCGGAGGAAACAACCAACACTATAATAAGGTATGAGAATCGCTTCTAACATCATTGATACGATAAAGGCCAAAGCCGACATCGTTGAGGTCATCGGTGAATATGTTCACTTGACCAAGAAGGGGCAGAATTATATAGGACTATGCCCATTCCATAATGACAGCACACCGTCATTAACCGTCAGTTCTGCTAAGGGCATCTACAAGTGTTTCGCTTGTGATGCCTCTGGCGATGTGATAAAGTTCTTGCAGGAACATCTTAAAATCTCCTTCGTTGAAGCCGTGAAGATATTGGCAAATAAGTATGGCATTGAGATTCCTGAGAATTCATGTTCTATGGCTGATGATGCAGACCAACGCAAGCGAGAGTCAATGCTCATCATCAATGACTATGCTGCCAAGTTCTTTGCTGAAACTCTATTCAAAGACACAGAAGAGTCGCGCAAGGCTTTAGACTATGCTGCCAGTCGATGGCAAATTGAGTATATCCGTTCATTTGGTATCGGCTATGCCAGCAATAGTTGGGACACCTTTTCCTTGTGGGCGAAGGCGAAGGGACTCGACAAAGATCTTTTGCTTGAATTAGGACTTGTCAAGAAGAAAAGCATGAGCGATGATGTTTATGACACGTTCCGCGGACGTATAATGATTCCCATCCGTGACAAGCAACATCGAATTGTAGCTTTCACTGCAAGGATCCTGCCCGACATCCTTGCCCAAGACCCTAATGCCCCCAAGTATATTAACTCCTCTACATCTCTTATATATGACAAGGGCAATAGTCTGTTCGGTATTGATGTGGCATGGAACGCAGCATCAAAAGCAGGTGTGATGAATCTGGTAGAAGGCGCACCAGACGTGATGCGCTTGCAGGTCATTGGTGCTTCAAATACCGTTGCGCCTCTCGGCTCTTCGTGGACAGAGACACAACTCAGTATGTTGAAACGCATAACGAGCAGACTCAATATCATCCCAGATAGTGATATTCCAAAAGAAAGAGAGTACTTTGGCGTTGGATTTACATGTGCTGTGCGCACCGGGAAATTGGCATTGTCCCTGGGCTTTACTATGACCATACAGGAAATTCCAGTCAGTGATTGGAAAAACGACCCTGATTCATACCTGGTATCAAAAGACAAACTGGATGAATTAGCCATACATGACTTTGTGATGTGGTATGCTTCAAAAGTCATAAATCCTAAAGGAGAAAACATTCAACAACTGGCAAAAGCTATCCATGAGGTTGTGGAACTTGTTAAGGCGATTCCTGACAAAGTCCTTCAGGAGTCATACACGGATAAACTCATCAGAGTCTATGGACATGAAGATATGTGGAAGCGTGAAATCATGGGAATTCAATCCATGCCAGCCCCAGTTGTCAGTTCTGCCATAAGTGATGAAGAATATGCTGCTCTTTTCAAAGGCACGGAGATTAAGGTTGGCAACAACTGCTATTATGGTTATACCAAGGAGGGCGAGAAGGAAATCTCCAACTTCATCATGATTCCCCTCTACCTGATTCGTGATGGTGCATCTGCTTCTCGCGTATTCATCTTGCGGAATGTCATGGGCTTTGAAGTTCGTATAGAGTTCAGTATAGAGGAAATGACCGTGTTGCAGAAGTTCCGTAACCGTATTGAACGTGAAGTAAACTTCATGTGGTATGGCACGTCGGCCAAGTTCAACAAGTTGCGAGGCATCCTCTACTCCAGTATGGAGGTCATCACTAAGATTTCTACTCTTGGATGGCAGAAGATAGGCTTTTTCGCTTTTGGGAACGGGATCATTCTCAATGGTGAATGGCACCCTGTAAACGAAGAAGGCATTGTGCGATTGGGAAGTCCGTTAGGCTCATTCTATCTCCCTGCCTTCTCTAAGATGAATGAAGAAAATAGCGAGAAGTTCCTCTTTGAGCAGAAGTTCATTCATCTGCCAGAGAGCAAAGTGCGTTTCTTCCAGTTTGCCACACAAATGAGGCTGGTCTATGGCGACAATGCCATCATCGGCATCTGCTTCATAGTGGTATGCCTCTTTCGTGACATAATCATTCGTCATCGTCGAGAGTTCCCCACACTCTTTCTGTTTGGGCCAAAGGGAACTGGAAAGACTGCCTTCGGTGAACTACTACAAAGTGTGTTTGTATATAATGGTGACCATCCGAACCTTCGTACATCTACGATGCCAAGTCTTGCTACCGTTTTGTCACAAGCCGAAGATGCCATCATGCATCTTGACGAATACAAGAACGACATCGATGTGGAGAAGATTGAACTGCTGAAAGGACTCTGGGATTGCCAGGGACGCAGTAAGCTTGACATTGAGACTCGCAAGCGAGAACAATCAAAGGTTCTTAGTGGTGTCATTGTCAGTGGACAGGAGAAGCCTACTGTTGATATTGCCTTGTATTCTCGCCAATGTGTGTTGCCTTTCCACAAAGACACGCATACTACTGAAGAGAAAGAGAACTTCCGTGTGCTGAAAGATTGGGAGTATGAAGGAACTTCCTACATCGTCTTGGAACTATTGCAGGTTCGAACTCAGTTTGAGCAGTTCTATAAAGACTGCTATGAGCAGACTGTCAAGAACATCTGCACATCATTGACATTCTGTATTGATGAGCGCATTCTTCATAACTGGTCTGTTGTGTTGGCATCATATATGGCAGTGCAGCATCATATTCAGTTCCCTTTTACCTATGATGAGGTTTTCAAGACAGTACTGAATGGCGTGGAATACCAGAACGAAGAATGTTTGCACAGCAACGAACTGAGTATTTTCTGGAAGACCGTTGATTATCTGAAACACGACAATCAAATATACGGTCTTTGCGATTACCGCATCCATGAATATACCAGTCTGAAGGTTGACATAAAGATGGATGGCAGACGGCAGACCGTCACCAGAGAATACGGCAATGCCAAGAAGATCCTGATGATTCCAACCAACAGTCGTTTGTTTGCCCTCTATGCACTCCACCTTCAAAAGACCCGTGAGAAAGTTATTCCCGAGAACACGCTGAAGTATTATCTTGAAAACTCTCCAGAGTATATAGGTAAGGTAAACAGTGTAAGGTTTGCCTCTGTTGAGAATGTGAAGGACTGGCCACGGCAGTTCGAAGCCAAGTGTTTCCAATGCCAACCACGTCTCAGCGAAAAGCCAGTACAGGCATTCTGCCTTGACTTTGAAGCTGTGGAAGCTGCCTATGGAATCAGTCTTTATTCTGATTACATGGCATTTGACTTGGTTCACAATTCGTAAAGTCCACATACATCTTCTACAATATCTACAATGCTAATAATCAATATGGTATCTCTATAAAAAGAGCTCTTACAAAGAGAAACAAAAATCTACACGCCTGAGGCTGACAGATGAGTAAGCCCAAGAATGAGAAATAAACATGAAGGGTGTCCATGCCCATAACAGTTAAAGTAAAAGAATATGTATCAAGAAGATTTATCTTATGGTCTGTTTCTATCAGACCGACAGTTGGATTTCCTGTCTAACTATCCGCAGGGGTTTGACCGTATGAAGTGCTTTGCCACATTCTTGCAACTGGCAGTGAAGGAGCCGACGCACTATGAAAAGAAAGAGTATTCAGTTGACCTAACCCCAGGCCAGTTCGCTATTTCGGAAGTGGAACTTGCCAAGCTCTGGAAGTGTAATCGCAAGACTGCATCCAAGATGGTTGACATGTTCCACAAGGTGGGACTGGTATCATCTGTTCCGAATTGCCGCACCACACTATTCACAGTCCATTGCCTTGCCAGCTGGTATGTCAACAATCAAGTTATCCGCAATGCTCATTACTCACGCCATCCTCTGGTTGAGCAGCGTATCAAGGCTAACCACAAATGCCAGAATGCTGCCAATGGAATCACTGACAACGAAACAGTAGCCAATGGAACTTCTGCTAATGGTAGTGCTACCGATGGAGTCACTAACAATAGAGCTTTTACAGAAGACAGCATGAAGGACAATTCCTTATCCCTTTCTTCAACTGAGATTGATAAGTCGAATATCGCACATCAATCAGATGGGCAAACCATCGAACAAAGGGATGAGTACACTTCCAAGCATAAGGCCCCTATTAGTTGTGACAATTCTAATGAGGGTAACGGCAGGGAAAAGGAACTATTCAATGATGATGTTGAGCCGAACATCCAGATTGAAGAACCCCTTTCCTCGTCCATCACCTTGACAGATGTAACCTCTGACAGTAACAGCCCAGAGGAAGAACTGCAACCCTCCTCTGGACTGCCCGACAAGAGTAATACGGATGCTACCACCACGTCACCAATCGAAACGCTTCCCGACAATGCTATTTAATCCCATTAAGGGCTTGGGACGACCCGAAGGGAACTTGAATTTTCGTTCTCTCTAAACAAGAAGTGTCAATGTCTGACAATCCGCTCCACTGCTTGCCCGACTATTTGTCCTCTTGCAATACTCGCAGGCTCGCATTGGGTTGACCAAGCCCAGCTATCAACTAACAGATAAAACAGTAAAAAATGAGACAGAGCATAGAACGCAAAGGGCGCAATCCACGCATCACCGTGTGCTATACGCCCGACGAGAACGAAAAGATTATAAAGCTGGCGACAGCATGTGGACTGAAGAAAAGCCAGTATATCCATGACACTTCCCTTGGGCAAGAGCCAAAGGTAATGATGAGCGACAAGGAAGCTGATGCCTTAATGTCGCTGAAAGCTGCCCGAGGTGAACTGGTTCTGATTAAGAATGCTCTTCATGGCACGACCCAAGAACAGCGTAAGAAGTACTTCCGCAACGAGCAGTTTATGCGACAATGGATAGAAGGCGTAAACAGCCTTATCCGCAGATTAGTAGAAATAGAAGGAATGTTCAAAAGATAAAAGGTATGATAGCAAAAGCAAGGTCTATATCGCATGGCGCAGCCATGACGAATTATGCCACAAAGCATAATCGTGCAGACATTGTGCTGACACGCAACTTTGACGAGGGGCTTACTCCTCTCGCCATGTGGGGAGCGATGGAAACCATTCACCAAAAGTATGAACCGAAATTCAGGCGTAAGCCAGTTAAGAACCCGACCCTTCGACTGGAGGTTTCCCCATCCCTTGAAGAGACAAAGGGATGGACGCTCAATGACTGGTACGCGTATGCGCTACAGATTCTTGAAAAGCTCCAGAAGGATGTCCAAGCCAAGGAAGGCAAGAAGAAAGGAAAAGGCAAGTTCAATCTGGACAGGGCACAGATATTCGCCTGTCTTCACTTTGACGCAAAGTCCGGCATTCCTCACCTTCATGTCCTCATCAACCGCATTGACCTTGATGGCAATCTGATGAATGACTCTTTCATTGGTGACAGTGCAGTCAGGGCTGCCCACGCCATTAACATTGAACGTGGATGGGAGCTGCCCGAGGATATTCACGAGGCTCACGAGAAGGAGATAACCGAAGCCTGTTATGACATCCTTCGTGGAATGAGAAGATACGATTGGGACAGCTATAAATACGCCCTTGAAAGTCGTGGTTACAATGTCCATGAGCAACGAGATAAACATGGTGTCTTGCATGGTTACACCATCCTTCGTGGCAATTCTCGCTTCAAGTCATCCACGCTTGGTAAAAGCCGTAACCTGACCGCACCCAAACTTGAAGCCACATGGAAGAAACTTCACCCAGTCGCTCCAAGTGTGGTGAAATCCAGCTCTACCGTGGGCACCTCCCAAACTACTGAAAGGAGGTCCATTGTTGAACGTAACTCAGAGCGTCAGAGTGTTGTCCAGACCAAGCCGGAAGTATCACCTATCTTCAGGAAAACACTGCTCGTTGACGATAAGCATTATTCCATCGCAATGCCACTGGAGGCATACACGGCTATGAAGGATGCCATCGAAGTTCCTGACGAGGATGTACCATTTGAGAATGTCTTGAATGTGGCTATGCTGCTGTTCATGAACTACGTCGATGCAGCCACCACAGTATCAGAATCCTGTGGTGGAGGTGGAAGTACGCCCTCAAATTGGGGCAAGGACAAGGACGAGGATGAACGTGAATGGGCACGACGCTGCGCCCAACATGCCAACTGGCTATGTAAGCCAATGAGCAGGTCTGTTAGAAAACCAAAAGGAATACACCGTTAAAAAAAAACATTATGTCAAATAAGTATAGCAACCTTGTTGAGGAAATCAACAAAAAGGAAGAGATTGCCGAGCAGAAAGATAATCTGGCCGAGCAGTTAAGCCAAGTCACCAAGAATGTGAACGATGTAAAAGAAATCGTTGAAAAACTTGTTGCAGCCATTGAGGATTTGAAGAAAATCGTGGTAGCCGTTAAAGCAGCCGGTCAGAGTACCGACAATGCCGTAACTGCCATCAAAAATGCAGTTCGTAATAGTCAGAATGTTGTCATCACGAATAAACTTGATGATGAGTCTGTCAAACAGTTGAAAACCAAGTACGATACGTATTACCAGCAGGAAGAAACACTGTTCAAAAAGCATGGCATAGACATTTCTCAGATGCTTGAACGGAACAAAGACAGGTGCTATGAGATTATCAACCATGGGGATGGGGTCTATTTCGGGAGGAAAACCTTCATGCGGTTGTACATCGCCTTTTGTATATTCTTTGGCATCGTTCTCGTGGAGGTAATCTATGGATTGTTGAAGTTGTTTGGCACATCGTAAATAGACGCTACCATTTGGAATATTAGGAGCCGACGTAATTTGTATGTCAGCTCCTAATTTTTTAGTTACCATGTGATGACCTTATCTACAATTGCCTGTTGTTCGCTGGCTGTACGTCGTAGGTAGATGCGTGTTGTTTCGATGCTCTCATGCCCCATCAGGTCTGCAAGCAGGGATATGTCGTTGAACTTTTCGAGGAAGTTCTTGGCGTATCGATGCCGGAATGAATGTGGATAAACCACTTTCGGATTTAAGCCATACTTTACGGCAAAGTTTTTCAACTGCTGCGCTATGCCACGTGTGGTTATCCGCTCCCCAAATCGATTGAGGAACAAATAACCACTTTCTCTTTTGTTAGTTGAGAGCCATACCTGTGCTTCATCACGTAGTTTCTTGGGAATAAACAGGCGACGAATCTTGCCGCCTTTGGTGTAAATGTCGTAATACCCCACATTTACATGCTCCACTTTCAGCTGCACTAATTCGCTGACTCTTGCTCCTGTGGCTGCGAGAAAACGAACAACAAAGTACCATTCCTGATTGTCTTCCTTCTTCAATTTGTTCTTTAAGAAGATGTAGTCGGCATTGCTGATGACATTCTCCAAATAGGTACGCTGCTGCACCTTCACCGACTTTAGGCGTAAGCGAGGCTTGCGCAGATACTCCAGATACTTGTTCAATGCTTGAATCCGTAGGTTTACGGTCTTAGGTTTAAACGTCTCAATAAGATACGTCTTGTAGAGCAACAAGTTTTTCTTAGTCAATTCCTTGTGTCTGGAATTGAAATCGTTGACAGCGTAGATGTACGCTGAAACGGTGTTCTTCGCCATATTTGAATGGGTCAGATACTCTTTGAATTTTTCTACCATGACAAATGATATTATTGTGTTACTATTGGGGAATAGCCCCCATAAAAATATATCATGGTCGTTTAGTCGGTTTAGTTCCTATTATGAGAAGTTCGCCGACGGTAAGGTAGTTTGTGTAGATGACGAGATACCATTTGCGATACCTGAGAGTTGGCAATGGGAGCGTTGGGGTAATTTGTCTTATTCCATCCAATATGGATATAATGCTCCAGCAGAAGAAACAGGTGATATTAGAATGGTACGAATAAGTGACATTCAACACGGTGATGTATTATGGGCAACAGTTCCTTTCTGCCATATAAACGAAAGTGAGATTGATACATATTTGCTTCAAAAAGATGATATATTGTTTGCAAGAACAGGAGGAACTGTAGGCAAATCCTTCCTTGTAAAGGATGTTCCTTACCCATCAATTTATGCGGGGTATCTCATCCGAACACGATATAGTAACATGCTTTCTGCCCAATATATGAAATACTTTATGGAGTGTGAATTATACTGGGAGCAGCTTAGGAATGGAACAATTGCTACAGCTCAGCCGAATTGTAATGGAAAGACATTGGCAAAAATGATTTTGCCTATACCTCCTTATAATGAACAGATTCGTATCACGGATAAACTGAATCAAGTATTAGAGCAGGTTCGCAGATATGGAGAAAGTCAAGACCGACTGGATAAACTGAATATTCAAATCCATGATTTACTGAAGAAATCTATTTTACAAGAAGCTATCCAAGGCAGGCTCGTTGCACAGGATGCTTCGGACGAACCTGCATCCATTCTTCTTCAACGCATCAAAGAAGAGAAACTTCGCCTTGTTGCCGAAGGTAAGTTGAAGAAGAAGGACGTTATCGACAGCACTATCTTCCGTGGTGACGATAACAAGTACTTCGAGAAGAAAGGAAAAGAAAATGTCTGCATCGATGAGGAAATACCTTTTGAGATTCCTGACACATGGGTATGGGTTAGGCTTTCAAATGTTGTGCAAGTTAATCCTAAAAATGATGTCCCAGACAATACTTTGGCAGCATTCATCCCAATGGAACGTATAGACGCAACATATCTGTCAAGTTTTACCTACTCAGAAAGAAAATGGGGAGATATAAAATCTGGTTTCATGCATTTTGCAGATGGAGATGTGGCGTTTGCCAAGATTACGCCATGCTTTCAAAACCGAAAGTCTATGATTTTAAAAGGGCTTCCAAATGGAGTTGGTGCTGGTACGACAGAACTAAAGGTACTTCGTCCCTATGCGGAAACTATTGATAGAGAATATCTTCTATTCTTTCTTGAAAGTTCATATTTTGTAGAGGAAGCCACGTTCAAAGGAACCGCCAATCAACAGCGAATTATATCAGGATATATGGAAAATAAGTTGTTTCCACTTCCTCCTTTGTCCGAGCAACGCCGAATAGCAGAAAAAATAAAGGAATCCTACATGCGTATTGGATTGTAGCAAGTATTATGAGCAGATAGGTAAGAATCTGATTGATATTACTGGTGACATTCCATTTGACATACCCAGCAATTGGGTTTGGACAAGAATAGGTTATTTATTCGCTCACAATAATGGGAAACAACTCAATAAGGGCAACTCCGTAGGCACACTTATGGAGTACATCACTACATCAAACCTATACTGGGATGGATTTAGGCTTGATAATTTGAAAATAATGCCATTTGAAGAAAGCGAGATTGAACGCTGTCAGGCTATAAAGGGAGACTTGCTTGTATGTGAAGGAGGAGATGTTGGACGCTCCTGTATTTGGACATATGATTATCCCATTATGCTCCAAAACCATATACATAAGTTGAGGGCATATCTACCGCTCTGTACCAAATATTTCTTTTACATTTTTTATCTGTATAATTTAATTGGGCTAATTGGCGGAAAAGGAATAGGAATACAAGGATTTTCTGCAAAAGCACTTCATAACACAATCATCCCTTTACCACCACTAAATGAACAAGAGCGTATTGTAAAGAAAATAGAAATTGTATTTAACAAGATAAAGGTCGTTTAAGCCTTTATCTTGCTCATAATTTCTCCAATCCGCTCTGAAATTCTTTTTTGCTCTTGAAATGGTGGAATGCCTACCACCAAAGAATAGAAGATTTCTTTGTTCAAATGAGGTATAGCTGCGCCTTTCTTCGAGTTGCGTAGCAGGTCTTTGTAGAACTGAATGAAGTAAAGCACATAAGGTAGGTACATATTTTCACTGACCCATAATTGCTTGAACGTACTACCCATGTAGCCATCATGAGGAACGGCAAATACTTCACCAGAGTTTTCTCCATCTACAAGAATAATATTGTTACCTGTTGAAACAAATTTGCCTTTTGTTAGAATGTCCCCTGATGACTTACCACGCAAATACTTGGCATCAAGACAGATGTGTTTGCCCTCTTTCTTTTCACCATCCATAAGCCTACAAATATGAGCCGATCTAACAACCTCCCATGTGTCAGGGAATGTATAATCAACCTCTTTTTGTAGGGCTGTTCCGTTTATCTGCTCATAATACTTGTTATCGTCACCACGGAAGATAGTGCTGTCGATAACGTCCTTCTTCTTCAACTTACCTTCGGCAACAAGACGAAGCTTTTCTTCTCTGATTCGTTGAAGAAGAACGGATGCTGGTTCTTCAGAAGCATCCTGTGGCACAAGTTTACCTTGTATTGCTTCATGAAGTATACTCTTCTTTAAGCTTGATCCTATCTCTTTATTCAAATGGGATATTTTGCTTTCTGAGTGAGCATACCTGTCTGTATAAGGGCTTAATATGTCAATTTTCTCGACTATGCGTTGTTGCTCACGTAGAGGAGGAATAGCTAATAATGTATTTGATATTGCTGTTAGTACCCAGTTCTTGTTTCCCACACCTCTGGTGTTCTCTTTAACTTGCATTTGAACTAATGGACTATTTAGTAAAGCTATCAGGAATGAACTGTCAACAAATTTTGGGAAAAACTTGATTAGAGCGAGACTTACAAATATGCTAAATTCTCTATCATCATCTATGATTAAAGGAATGCCCGTTGTGCCAACTTTAGAAAGCAATAAATCCCCTTTACAGGGGTGGCAGCGTTGAGATAAAAGCTTATGCTCCTCTTCGGAAATAAATTTTGTGTTAGCAAAAGATAACCTTCCTGTACTCATATCCTTTACAGATAGAAACGGAATACCACTCTGGGTATATTTGGGCGTAGAATGTGTACCATCTGTTAGTTGCCAATATATACTTGAAAATCTACACCATTCCCACCCGCTTGCTATTTCAAAGGGAATCTCATCATCTATGCAGACCACTTTCCCGTCGGCGAACTTCTCATAATAGGAATTGTCCTCACCACGGAAGATGATAGATTCCTTCTTGTCTTTTTTTATTTTCCCTTCCTTAATGAGTCTTGCCTTTTCTGCCCTAATCTTTTCAAGCAGGACAGACGCAGGCTCATCATTAGGGTCTTGTGGTACAAGTTTGCCTTGTATAGCCCATTGTAATATGCTATTTTTAAGTTGCTTTCCTGTCATAAGTAGATGCCATTTAGAAATTGTCATCCTGAGATTTAGCTTTCAGATAGAACTGGTAGAGCTTCTTTCCAATCTTGTCTTTCTTGAATGTCCGCTCATGGTTCATCGGTGTCATATCCAACCGAATTTTAGCAATGCCACTCTTTATGCTTTCAAATTGTTTTGGGCTAACCTTGAATTGGGCTGTAGAACTGATTTCGGTAACGGGAATAATGATGTTGCCAGATACGATTCCAGCTGATTGACTTCCATTGCCAATAACAGTTCCTGTAAGGGTGATAACCTCGTCATCGAATGTTCGCACCTTCATTGTCGGCTCGCTCAAAAAGGTCATTCTGTCCGAGCGTACAGTTGCTATGATATAGTATGCTGTATCTTGTTTTGCTACACTATATTTCATGGTACACCCTTCGGCTGCCAGTGCCTTGTAGGTATAACCAACCGTCTGGGCTGTCAGATTTGATGAAACCAGACAAAGAACGGCTACCAGTATATAACTGAACAAAGCTTTTCTCATTTCTCTATGGTGATGCCTAAAATCTTTTGAATCTCTGATAATGTTTTATCAATCTCGTGGTCGAGAGCTGCACGTTTCTTGTAGTAATCTGCAAGCAGGTCTGCAGGAGGGAGGATTTCTTCTTCGTCCTTAGGGAACTTGCATTGGTCGAAATTGCAATCCATGCCAAGAAGTTGCTGCGCCGTGAAACAGCGTGACTTTTCATCGTTGTTCTCCGTATCCACAATCTCTTCCCGATTATTCCACCACTCAATGATTGGCTGACAATGCTCGGCTCGCATGGGCTTTGTCTTGGAGAAATGTTTATAGCCTTCCGGCATGTCAAGACGATAGAACCATGTCTCTTTTGTGCTGAATCCTTCTTCTGCACCTTCTGCCTTTTCATTGTTGAAGAAAAGGACGTTGGTTGCAATGCTTGTATATGGTGAGAAAATGCTGCCTGGCAGTCGAATAATGGTATGAAGGTTGAACTCTCGCAGCAGTTTCTCCTTGATAGCCAGTTTTGCATTGTCTGTACCAAACAGGAAACCGTCTGGCAGGATGACCGCAGCGCGACCTTTCTCTGCAAGACGATACATGATAAGCACCATGAAGAGGTCGGCAGTCTCGCTTGAACTCAAATCGGAAGGAAAATGCTGTTTGATGTCGTTCTTCTCACTGCCTCCGTATGGTGGATTCATCAAGACCACATCGCACTTGTCATCATCCGTGTAATTAAGCACGTCCTTTGTCAGGGAGTTATCGTGCATCACTTTTGGAGAATCGATGTCATGCAGGAGCATATTGGTGACACACAGCATGTAAGGGAATTGCTTCTTCTCAATGCCATAGATTGACTTTGCATATTCCTCTTTGTCTTCTGCTGTCTGCACCTTCTTGTCAAGGGCTTTTAGCCAGCTTGTTATGAAGCCGCCAGTACCACAGGCGAAGTCTGCCATCTTTTCTCCTACCTTAGGATTGATGATTTCTGCCATGAAATCCGTCAAGGCACGTGGTGTATAGAACTCACCTGCCGAACCAGCTGACTGCATTTCTTTCAGGATGGACTCATATATCTCGCCGAACGCATGACTTTCTTCGTAGTCGCCAAGGTCAAGTTGGTCAATGACATTGATTACCTGACGAAGCAGCACGCCATCTTTCATATACTGGTTTGCGTCTTCAAAGGTAGTACGAACAATGGCACTACGCATTGGTGTTGAAGGATTAACCTCTAATCCTTTTAACGTTGGGAATAGCATATTATTAACGAAATCCAATAAGGCATCGGCAGTTATCGCTTCACCATCCCCATTGTCTTTCGCCCAGTTGCGCCATCGGCAATTCTCTGGAATGAAGGACTTGTAATCATCTTCATTAAACTCCCAGTCGTTTTCCTTCTCATCATATACTTTCAAAAACAACATCCATGCAATTTGCTCGATACGCTGGGCATCGCCATTGATACCCGCATCGTTGCGCATGATGTTTCTGATGCTCTTTACAAAATTGTTAAGTGCCATATCTGGTTATGCTATACTGCTATAAATTAAACTTTCAAGTTCCTTCACTGCTGAAAAATACTGCTGATTGCCGCCAAAGAATTTAGCGATATTGGCTGGTGAACCCATTTGTCGGAACGGATCAAGACGTAGAACCGTTCTGTTTTCTAACTGGGTTATACCATCATTGGCATACTTATCGAGCAATGCTTCAAGCACTTTACGTGCTTCTGCACCGTACTTATTGAAGATGTCACGCTTCTTCACATTCTCAGCACGTTCACGTCGAGTCAACGGCTTCTTGCCATAAGCGATATGACAGATGAAATCAAAATCATCAACATCATCCATACCTCTGTCATGTTTTAACGCTTGCAAGTCTATTCCGCTCTCACGGAGTAGGTCTGTAATCTCAGCCTTCTTGTCTGCTTCATTCCATCTGCGAATAAAGTCATCAAGATTGGCGTAAGTGTCGTTGATGTTCTTTCGTGTGTAGTCGGTTATGCTTTCCGTGCGGAGCAACTTGCCGTTGGCATCGTATACCGATACAACTTTATTGATAACCTCAACCGTGCAGCCATCCTTATCAACAATTGGTTTAGGAGGGCGTTCCGGCTCGGGTTCGCTCACGCCCATTGGTTCTTCCTCAATCTCTGGATAAGGCTTTGGTGTGCCCTTTACATAATTATCGTTAACTTCAATTGGACCATCCCAGTCAGGGTCAGCAAACAGACGCGTCACATTACGAAAATCCATGATTGTAAAATGGGTCTTACCTTCTTTTTCACGGATTCTGGTTCCACGACCCACAATTTGCTTAAACTCTGTCATGGAACCAATGCGTTGGTCAAGTACAATGAGTTTAACCATTTTGCAATCCACTCCTGTAGAGAGCAACTTACTTGTAGTGGCGATGACGGGGTACTTGGAAGCGACGGAAATAAAGTAGTCAAGTTTTGACTGCCCGTAAGGGTCGCTGCCAGTGATACGCACTACATAATCAGGATTCTTCTTGCACATGTCGGAATTTTCATTGACAAGTGCGGTGCGCATACGGTCGGCATGGTCTTCGTCGGCACAGAACACAATGGTCTTCGCCATCCTGTCTGTGCTCTTCAAATATTGGGTTATCTCATGTGCGACCTCCCTGATTCTATCTTCTATGATGATATTGTAATCATAGTCAGAGTTGTTATAGATGCGGTCTTCTATGAGGTTGCCGTTTATGTCTCTTTGTCCTTTAATAGGTCGCCATTCATCACCAATGTTGGTTGTAATGTTTACAACCTTGAAAGGCGCAAGGAATCCATCTTCTATACCTTCCTTCAAGCTATATGTGTAAATCGGCTCACCAAAATAACTGATGCTGGACTGGTACTTTGTTTCCTTTGGCGTGGCAGTCATACCCAGTTGAATTGCACCATCAAAGTATTCCAGAATTTCACGCCAGTTGCTATCATCTTTGGCACTTCCACGATGGCACTCGTCAACGATAACCATATCAAAGAACCCCGGCTTAAACAGTTCCTTATAGTTCTGTTTCCCTTCTTTCCCAATCAACTGTTGGTAAAGTGAGAAATATACTTCGTATGCCAAATGCCCACCATTTGTTTCAATATCTTTCTGATAATCCACTTTGTGTATAGTGCTTGATAAAGGCTTAAAGTCTTGTTGGATAGATTGGTCAACCAGAACATTTCGGTCTGCCAGATACAAGACTTTCTTCACTAAACCAGCTTTAAGAAGACGATAGACTATTTGGAATGCCGTATATGTCTTACCCGTTCCAGTCGCCATAACGAGCAGCAGACGATTTTTCCCTTGTGCTACTGCATTGACAGTGCGGTTAACTGCATTGCGTTGGTAGTATCGAGGAGGGAAAATGTCTTGTCCAGTACAGTAGGGCTGATTGATGATTTTCTTTTCTTCGTCAGAGAAGCCTTTACCGCCATTGCTCTCAGCGAGGAAGCGAGCATATAATTCTTCTTTCGTTGGAAAGGCATCCATTGAGAATGAGCGTTCCTTTCCTGTTAGGAAGTCATATTCTTGATAACCCTGACCGTTGGAGCTGAACGCAAAAGGAATATCCATCATTTGAGCATATTCCTTTGCTTGTTGCATTCCAAAAGAGACTGTATGATTTGCGTCCTTGGCTTCAACAATGGCAATGGGGGTGGCACGGTTGTAATAAAGCATATAGTCAGCAAACTTAGCTTTACCACGAGCCACTAAATTTCCTCTAAGGTTAATCTTGCCATCTGTTAGTTTAACCTTAGTCTCCATAGTTATGTCTTCAACTGACCATCCTTTCTGTAATATGGATGGAGTTATGTACCGTAGTTTAATGTCTTCTTCAGACAGTGCCAGTATATTATCCATATGCAACTTCCGATAAGAGTATATTATGGGAATATGGCATAAAGGTACTCAAATTCCCTCAAAAAAGTGAAGGTTTACTTATTAAATAAGGTGAAGATGGCGTTTTTGCCCCCTTTTTTGCGTCAAAATGCCACCTTGACCTTATCTTTTCCTTACCTTTTTGGTTTATTTGTGCTATAACTATTTGTCTGGCGACACATGAATATTGGAACTATTGGTTAATGTATTCAGCAAAACTCCTTTTTCACACGTTGAATAGTGCTGATGCCTTTTCCTGACGACTTTCCCACGTCCCTGATGGCATAGTCTTTCTTCAAAAAGGAAATGTCATCCTTGTATTCTTCCTTCTTTGGGTCGGCAGATTTCTTTGAACCAGGCTTGCGTCCCAGCTTGTCACATTAAATGATATACTGCTTACTGCCTGACTGTAGGCGGTAGGTGATGTTATCTCTCTCCAGTTGTGTACAAGTGGAGAGCGTTGCCAACATAACAAGAACAAATATGGATGGCTTAAATAATATGAATAATACAAGTAATATGAGTAATACGCTCTTAAATCTACCTAAAACGCAAATAAAGAAGTAGAAAACCATAAGAATATGTGGTTATTTCAGAGAAAACCAGTACCTTTGCATCATAAACAACGATAAATAGGCATAATGGCACAGGACATCAATCGGCTAAAGGTGGTTTTAGCCGAACAAAAGAGAACAAATAAGTGGCTGGCTGAGCAGTTAGGAAAAGATCCTGCTTCGGTGAGCAAATGGTGTACCAATGCTTCACAACCCAGTTTGGAGACTTTGGTAGAAATCGCCAGAAGCCTCAATGTTGATGTGAAGGATTTGCTTTGGTCAACGAAAGAATGATAAATAGACAGCTGGAAATATGAGACTACCAATCAACATAGAAGAACTTCTGAGCGGACGAGCAGTAGAAGGTGACCGTATAGAATACAAGACAGGTTGGAACCCTGATGCTATATACCGTACCATCTGTGCTTTCGCCAATGACTTTGACGAAACAGGTGGCGGCTATATCGTGGTGGGAGTAAAAGAAGAGAACGGCCATGCCATAAGACCCGTTACAGGCATTGACCCTAACCAGATAGAACCTATCGAGAAAGATATGGTTGGGTTCAATAACCTGATACGCCCATACTATCAGCCCCGATTGTATATAGAGGTAGCTGACGGAAAGACGATTCTTGTAATCAAGGTCTCTCCAGGTGAGCGCAGACCATACAAGGTGCCTGACCAGATAACTGCTAAGCAGAAGACGTATAACTACTACATCCGCTACAATAGTAGCAGTATCATTCCAAAAGACGAATACGAGCGTGAATTGATAAACCTTGCAAATCGTATGCCCTTTGATGACCGTGGAAACGATGACATCAAGCTGACGGATATATCGCCATTGCTTTTGCATGATTATCTTGTAAAGGTCAAGAGTAGTCTTGCAGATATTTCGTTGACAGACCACATGGAGGATGTGCTGGAGCAGATGGACTTATTAGAGGCTGTGCCAGAAGGATGGCGTATCAAGAATGTAGCAGCAATGATGTTCTCAGAACGCCCAGACCGCTTCTTCCGTCAAGCGCAGATAGATATAGTTCTTTTCCCTGAAGGTAGAGAAAAGAATCCCAATAACTTGATAGAGGTGGAACCCATCAGGGGCAGTGTGCCGCAGATGATAGAGAAGACGTTAAGCTATCTGAATACCAACATCGTCAAGAAACAGATTATTAAGCCCAAGGACAGAGCGCAATCCATAACATTCTTCAACTACCCCTATCAGGCTCTGGAAGAAGCTGTTGTCAATAGTTTGTATCATAGAGACTATACGATTCGGGAACCAGTTGAGATAACTGTGGAACCTGAACGTATTTCGATTCTGAGTTTTTCTGGCCCAAACCATACAATTCCGATGGAGGCAGTTCAGAAAGGTATATCGTTACGTTCACGTCGCTATCGTAACCGTAGGTTGGGAGAGTTCCTGAAAGAATTAGACCTAACGGAAGGCCGAGCTACTGGCATTCCTACTATTCAGGATGAACTACAGGCCAATGGATCTCCTGCAGCAAAGATTGAAACGGATGAAGAAAGAACCTATTTTCTTATAGACATTCCGTGCCATCCTTATTTTATCAATAAGGAGTCTACGACAGATTTGAACGTAGTTACTGATGGCAATGTCACCAAAGATGACGTAAAAGATGGCGTAAAAGGTGGCGTAAAAGAACTAACTGAAGTTCAAGAGGTTATCGTAAAAGAAATGTTGTTTGACCCATATATCACGACGAGCGAACTGGCGCAAAAGACTGGTATTAAGTTTAGGACTCTGCAACGGTATGTCTCTCAGCTACAAGCTGCTGGAATCATAATACGTGAAGGTGGTCGTAAGGAAGGCAAATGGGTAATCCTTAACAAGAAGGAATAATATGGCAAAGTGGTTTCTATATAGGTGATAATAGAAAGCAGAGATATGGTAAAGTTTTTCAAAATAATAGAGAAGATAGTCTGGGTTATTGCAGCATTGGCTATTGTCCTTGTTGTGATTATGATGGTCTACGGTATAATCGCCAACACCCAGCAGGGATGGCAGAAAGTCATACCCTACCTGTATCTTGCGGCCTTCCTTTTTGCCATCTACAAGGCTGTGGTTATCATCTTTACATCTTTCTACAAAATACAAATTACCAAGAGACAAGAGTATTTGGATGCCATTAAAGGCATAGGAGGAGAAGGTGGTGATGCTATAATGAATCAAAAGGAAGACCAAAACAAGGATTTGGAAGCGATTCTTGATGCCGTCAAACAGACTCCTCAGGCCGATACTGATTCTATAGTCAGTACTCTGAGGGAACGTTTGCCCGAAGTTGTGCAGGATTTGGTCACGCAGCAAGTAGAACTGGAGAAGAAACGCCTCGCGCAAGAGAACGAGAAGCGATTGAACGAAATCAATGCGATGAGTATCGATGTCTCTGGTGTTATTGAAAGACGTGACTATCTCTTGAAACTTGAACGGGAAATCAAAAGACAAGAGACCGAGAATCGAGTAAAACGGTTAAAGTATACAGAGGAATATACGATGCTTGTATTCTCGCTTGCCGGTACTCCTGTAGAAGATGTAGAGAAAGTATGCGACGTTGTAAAACTGTTTATCGAAACTGGCCAGGTATCTGCCAATAAGGATCTATGCATTCCATTGAACAAGAAACTACGCAATGCTGAGTTGAAACAGTTCGTCACTAATATAATAAGGTATAACAAGAAAGATATCCTTGATGGTGACTCTTTCCTCCAAACAGCATTTGGAGAATGGTTCAGCGGCAAAAAAGAGAACATCGCCAAAAACTACTCTGTACTGCCCAAAGACTCGCTCGTTTCAAAGGATGGCGTAGAAGCTGATTTGAGAATAATGCGAGATATGGTTGGTGAAAAAGATTGTTGCAATATTGAGACTCAATCTTTGGACTCCTAACTTCTTATGTGTAATTGTGTAATAGATAATAGTATGGTAAACAAACGATTTATACCTCAAATAACAACACCTGAAATCAAGGCCAATTGGAAGGATTATCAGGTAGAAGATGCCTTCCTATCCATGAAAGGCGACAAAAAAAAATGGTCTGAAGTTGCATATACATTGAAGTACGCTGGGAATAATGCATTAATAAACATAACATTGGATAATTTATTCAAATCCAATCCTCTTTTAAGCAGTGTTATATGGGGCAATATGCTTCCCAAAAGAATAGAAGATCTTGGCACAGGTTGGAATCGTTATTTTTATAAGCCTCAATCAGTTGATATTGAAATAAACTGGGTATTACAATGTTTAAAGAAACACAAAGGCATATTAAAGTTGTTTGTATCTTTACGCGACAAGGTCGAAAAGTGTATTCTTCTTGGAGATTATTCACAGGCGGAATTATTGTTGGAAAAATCTTTAGATAGTATTGGATATACTGTTTGGTATTATGAAATGCGGTTAACAATTGCAGGCCTTCAAGATGATTTGTCGAAAAGTATTGGAATCGTAAGTAATTTTAACACAATTCACAAGGACTTGAAACGTGGATTCGTTCCATTAGTATTGTCTAATATTATGTCAAGAAGTCTACGCTCCGTCCCAGCTTATGAATACGATGCCGACTTATACTCGCGATATAAAAAAAACAGAACTGAATTCCAAAACGATCGGTATAATTACTATCTGTTCCGCTTGAACTATTATCAGAATTATGATATTGATGATCTTTCTGTTACTTTGATGATGGAAAGTTTGAATTCCGTGGTAGATCGATATGTATTGATGAATTATGTCTTTAGATCTTATATTATTAAGTCTGATGAAAGCAAAGAAATAGTAAGTGAAGTAAAAGTGCTAACAAACGCTAATAAAAAATAAGTAAATCCCAGTAACATAATAAGTTGCTGGGATTTTTATTTCTTAATAATAATTAAATCCTATCGTTTTTAATCGTTTTTGTGCTTATATTTGTACCATATTTGTGCCGCGACTTAATGAGAGATAAAGTGCGACTTAATTTAGAAGATAGATTGATAATCAAATTATTGCTGTCCAATGAAAAAAACAACAAAAGTTGTACCTTGAGCACCAATAAAATAGCACTTTGGCTGCACTTAATAAAAAGTAAGCCCCTTTAAGTTCATATTAACCTTTAATTTTAGCGAACAGCCATTGTTGAGAACGAATATAATCCCGATTCATCCGACAGGCGTGTGTGATGAAAGAAAAGACCATAAGAATAGGGAAACCACACAAATAAATCGTACCTTTGTCCCGTGATGGATTTCTCTTGTGGTACCTCTGGCAGAGAATCCACTCGTATATAACTTCACTTTCATAAACAGGATTATTCAACATGCAAAGGCTATGGGAAAAGCAAAATTAAGACAAAAACTTGAATCATTACCGAAAGAGAATATTGTCAGAGTCGTGATGTCGCTCTATGATGCCAGCAAAGAAGCCAGACAATATTTAGACTTTTATGCCGAGCCGAATAGCAAAGACGAATGCGAACGCTTCAAGCAGGTCATCCGTAAGGAGTTCTTTCCCTCACGGGGATTCTCTGAAAGACCATCATTCGCTACTTGCCGGAAGGCTATTTCTGACTTCAAGAAGATGAAGCCACAACCCTATAACCTGGCTGACCTCATGCTGTTTTATATTGAAAATGGTTGTGAATACACGATGACTTATGGCGATATGTGGGAACAATATTACACAACACTCGAAAACAATTTCAACAAAGCCATGGAGTATATTACCAAGAACGGTCTTTTACCTGTTTTCCAAGTACGTATCGAGCAGATGCTCAATGCTACCGATTGTGGCTGGGGATTCTCTGATACATTGTGGGACATCTTCCGCGAATATAAAAGTTGATTGCCTGTTTCCATTACAAGCTCCCCTTGTTCTGCCTACACTCGACGAAATGGTCAGAGTGGTGTTCCGCTCCAATTAAAAAACGCCCGTGGATACCCTGTATATGGGATTTTTTACTAACTTTGCAGAAGTTATCCCATACTGGTGAGAAAAGCAACTGAAAACCTGTTTATGGCAGAGAAGAAAGAACAACATAAGAAGTCCATCCGCTTCTTCAACGACCGCGAAGTGAGAGCTGTGTGGGACGAGAAACACAATAAATGGTGGTTTTCTGCAACAGACATTGTTCGTGCCATTAATAATGAATCTGACTATACTAAAGCTGGTAACTATTGGCGATGGTTGAAAAGGAAGTTGAAGCAAGAAGGTGTTGAACTCGTGAGCGCCACTCACGGCTTCAAATTTGAAGCACCTGATGGAAAACTACGTGTGGCTGATGTTCTCAATAGTGAAGGTGTTGTATTGTTGGCAAAGAACTATCCCAATAATCGTGCTAATGACTTTCTCGATTGGTTTACCTACAGCAATAATATTGATGGGCAGAGTAAGAAGAAAGCCTATCAACTCTTTGAGAGCGATCTTTTGAAAACGGCAGAGCCCGGGAGCATCAAGTGTCTGCAACAGATACACGCTTATCTCTTTGGTGGATTGTATGACTTTGCAGGGCAAATCCGAACGAAGAATATTTCAAAAGGAGGTTTTACCTTTGCTAATTGTATGCACTTCCCTGAAACCCTGCAAACAATAGAGCGAATGCCCGAAACTACTTTTGATGAGATAATGGACAAATATGTGGAAATGAAAATTCGTGCAAACGAGTACTATGTGAACTTGTTCACAAATGGTCGAGTGCAGCCAAATTTATGCAACGTAGCCCCATCCATTTATGGAAGGTAATGGTTGCAGCACTCGCATTTGGCTCGACCTCATGCAGAAGCATTCTCTCAAGCAGTGTGTGGATTGGAGCCAAATAGACAAGAACGAATATCTGGCTGCTATGCGCGAAAGTGTAACTGATAGCACACATATTAAAGCTTTAGTACATCCTGCTAGGTTTTCTTTAACAGAAAAACAATTATTTAAAAATGGTTATTTTAAAAATTGAAATCAATAATATAAAAGGTATTGGGAATTTGGCAATAAATGAAAATATATATCCCAATCGTCCTAATATTCTTGTTGCTCCTAATGGCTTTGGTAAAAGTTCTTTAGCTGTAGCCTTTAAAACTCTAGTGGCAAATAAAATAGAATTAAAACCAGAAGAAGAGCCAATTCCTAAGAATGGTGACCCTTCAGTAGTTTTGTCTTTAAGTACAGGGCAAACTATTTCTGCAGACAAGAATAGCAATACAATCCGAGAGTCTTTTTCAATTCACGTTGTTACTAATCCATTGTTACCTACTGCTAAAGCTCAGAGATTCGGCAAAATTGTAACAGCTAAGGCTTCTATGAACATTGAGCCGACTGTAGTAATAAAGACTATACCTATGGTTGTGTGCTTTAAATATAATTTGGCTAATATGAAAAGAGCATTTGGTGCTAGTAATAAGATTCTTATGGATATATCAAGGCTATATTCTAATTATACTTTTTTGGACAAAATAGAGAAAAAGGTTAATACACATATATTTGAGCTAAGACCATATAGAGATTCTATATTCAGTATATTAGCAGCTATTAATCATTTACATACAAATACTGCGAGAGAAATCAAGGATCATATTGTAGCAAATTCCATGTTTGCTGGGTTATGTCCGGAATTCCATACAATATCTGCGTTTATCAAGGAGGAATTGGATCTTAACGATGTCAATGCTTACCTTTGTGCATGGCAGTTTATTACTGTTAAATTAGAGATGCGTGGTAATTATAAACGAGCTTTACAATATGCCGAGTATGTTGCTAAAAAGACAAACTTGGATGACACTCTAAAAGAGATTAACCCTTTCCCAGATAGATTTGATATTGTCTCTAAAGAAAAGAATCGTTCTCTGATAATTGAATGGCCAAAAGCTCATTTGATTTCTAGTGGTCAAAGGGATATAATAGTGTTTATTGCGAAGCTAATGGAATGCGAATATCAGACAGAGCGTAATTGCATCTTAGTCATTGATGAATTCTTTGATTATCTTGATGATGCTAATGTGGTAGCTTTTCAATATTACATATCAACATTAATTGATTCTTTCAGAAAATCTAAAAGAATAATTTTCCCTATATTACTGACTCATTTGGATCCAAATTATTTGAAACATTTTTGCTTTAATGATTCACGGCTAAATGTTGTCTACCTAAAACAAATCAATGCTCAAATTAGTGATAAAATGGCAAAATTGGTGGCGAATCGAGAAAATACACTTATTAAAGATGTCCTAGATAGCCATTACTTTCATTTTTCAGACAATGGCAATGATGTGAATGTTTCGGACGAATTTGAAAGTTTAGGTCTCAATAAAGACTGGGGATGTCCTGCAGCCTTCGTGAAAAAGATTAATAGAGAACTTAGAACATATTTGTTGCAACCTGGAGACAAGTATGATCCCTTAGCTGTTTGCTTTGCTGTTCGAAGAAGAGTAGAAGAGCTTGTATATCTCAAATTGCAAGAAGGACATAGAAGATTATTTTTATCTACACATGGTACGAACGAAAAACTGCTTGAAGCTCAGAGTCATGGTGTATCTATACCGGAAACTTATTTTTTATTAGGAATTGTTTACAATCATCCTCTACATATTGCTGGCGATGAAGATTTATCTAAGCCGCTAAGTATGAAATTAGATAATCCTTCTATAAAGAATATGATCAGAAAACTTTGGTAATTGTAACCACACACCCCCTCTTTAATCCATGAGGCTACATTTGTTTTATAAAAACTAGTGGAAGTGAGAAGATTCTAGCACCTTTGCAACCACGGATAGAATTACAGAATAAACGATAGATACAATCAAGCACCAAAGGAGGAAGGATAGCTCTCGATGATTATTGATTCTTGTTATTCTAGATATTTATGACGCTCTATATTTGTACCATAATATTTATAACTATCTGATTTTCAGAGGTGCCTAAATTAGAGGAAGAAAAACGAACAATAGCAGCTAAAGGAAAATTAGCTGCTATTACTTGTTATTTTAGTTTCCTGTTTTTCCTGTCATGCTGTCATTATCTCCACAAGAGAATGATTATCAAGGCATTACGGATGAAGGGAAATATGACAGCATGAAAGGAAAATGACAGGACGAGAGGAAAGGGGGATAGAGAAGAGAGAGGAAGGTGGACTGGAAAAGGAGGTCAGCGAACCGCTACCAGATATTCCGTGCCACGGGTGGTGTGCTTGCTTTTCAGACCGTCGATATTGGCGAGGACCCGGCCAAAATGGGAAAGGGCGGAGAGGCGGAGTTGGGAACCTACTTGCTGCTTGAGCCGGGCGAAGATGGCAGCGGCCGTCATGTAGGTGCCGGCAGACTCGGTGGGCGGAATGGCAAAGGAGTCGAAGAAGAAAGCTTCAACAGGAGTGCGCTGCCGGTAGCG
>OATU01000666.1_pt1 | contig 27671 bp, 19 predicted proteins | sample 1516711 | NCBI WGS metagenome assembly OATU01 (sample SAMEA2579971, study PRJEB22360) | human gut metagenome | biome: human gut; feature: human-associated habitat; material: faeces | place: Denmark | collected 2008/2010 | reverse complement strand
GTGTATTTCTATTCTACACCATAATGAAGGTTTACACAATACTTGAAATTGACTCACTTCAGAGTGCCTTGCTTTTTTAAATCCGAATTTTCTTTGTACTTCAACGAACTTCTTAATATTTTTTATCTCCTTGATCGGTTCATTTATTATTTTATCTATAATAATCGTATTAAACCAACGGTTAAACTCAAACCCGCACTGCTCAATTTTTCAGACTAATCTATAACCCATTTGCTCATAACCTACTGTTTTGCCGTTTAGTTCCGCAACAAGATGGTGAATTTCTCAACCGTCGGCAATTAATAGTCATATACTATGGAGGTCTGTTCGACATAGTAACTGTAAATATCCAATAACGTGTTCGCACCATTAACATCAGCATTCATATTGTTACTTCTGAATCCGTGCTGTGTCCCCTTATTACAAAATCATTTCCATAGTTGTTTTTTGAGGTTTCAGACCTTGTTTTTCATAGAATTTTTGAGCAGATTCATTACAGCTCCAAACATTTAACGTCAAGTTATAACAGCCGATTTCCTTTGCATACTTCTTGACATAATCATAAATGACAGTACCAACGTGTTTATCTCTCATATTTTCATCAACGCACAAATCATCTATATACAAATTCTTCATATCTGTCAAAACATTATCATCTTTACGGTCGGTTATCACGCAAAATGCGTAACCTATAACTACTCCGTCATCTTCTGCAACGAATATCGGACGGTTATCGTCTTTTACGATTTCAACAAGCTCATCATTTTTATACTTACGGCAATTTGCCTTGAACAAATCAGGTCTGCCATAGTGATGTACCATAGCTACCTGCAATAACAATTCGTTTATTTTCTCAATATCTTTTATTTTTGCTCTGCGTACCAACATAATTTTTCCTTCTACTTTTTTTCTATTAAATAAAGAGTGCATAGGCACTCTTTATAATTACAAAATTCCAATATGTGAAAACACTATCGTTGCAATATTAAAATACAAGAACAGCGAACAACAGTCCACTATTGTTGTTATAAGCGGTGTTGCCATAATCGCCGGGTCAAGTCGGCATTTTTTTGCAAGCATAGGCAACATTGAACCTATAACCTTTGACAAAATAACTGTTGCGATAATTGACAATGCAATCGTCAGTGCAAGCATAAACGGATAATCGCATTTATGCTGATACATTATATAAATTCGCACACCGTTTACCACCGCCAATACCGAACTGACTATAATAGAAATTCTAAATTCCTTGAACACCACTTTAAAAAAGTCCGAAAAATGAATTTCATCAAGTGCAATACCTCTGATTATAAGAGTAGAACTTTGTGCGCCGCAGTTACCGCCGGTATCCATTATCATAGGCATAAACGAAACCAAAAGCGGTACTGCCGCAAATGCGGCCTCGTACCTATTCGTTATAATCTGTGTAATCGTTGCACTTATCATAAGTATCAAAAGCCATACTATACGGCTTTTTGCGTGTTTAAAAATACCTGTTCTGAAATACGATTCCTCATTCGGCGCAATAGCCGCCATTTTTGAGAAGTCCTCTGTATTTTCATCTTGAATGACGTCCATAGCGTCGTCAAATGTAACGATACCGACAAGTCGATTATCCTTATCAACAACCGGTAATGCAAGAAAATCGTACTTTCTGAACATATGTCCGACAATTTCCTTATCTTCAAGTGTATCAACGCTTATAATATGCGTTTCCATAATATCGGCAATCTTATCGTCCTCATCAGCCATAAACAAATCCTTTACAGTGATTACACCGATAAGTTTTCTGTTTTCGGTCACATAACAAGTATAAATAGTTTCCTTATTCACACCGACTTTACGAATTTTTTCAAAAGCTTCCGATACCGTCATATCCTTATGCAGACTGACATATTCTATTGTCATTATACTTCCGGCACTGTCCTTCGGATAACGCAGAATTTCATTAATCGCCTTACGCTCGCCCGTTGTTGAGTTTTTCAAAATTCTCGAAACAACGTTCGCCGGCATTTCTTCGATTATATCAACAGTATCATCAATAAAAGATTCATCAAGAATATCTCTGATTTCTTTATCGGAAAACATCTGTATAAGATGGCTCTGCATATCGCTGTTCATATGTGCAAATGTTTCAGCCGCCAAATCCTTTGGCAAAAGTCTGAACAAAATCATAAATTCAGTCTTTTCACCGAACACTTCACCGAACAGTTCGTCAAACAACACCGCAAGGTCTGCGGCATTCTCATCTTTCACAATATTTTTTACTTCAAAAAATTTTTTCTCTTTCAAAAGACGGTCTATTTTATTCAGCAAATCTTGCATTGGGGTACCCCCTATCTTATATGAAATTTTCCCATTCTCATATTTATTTTACTGAAAAGTTCTCAGGACGTTTGTCACTGTAACCAAATGCGTAAAGAATAGCTTCAACAGTTCTTCTTGACGCTTCACCGTCACCGTAAGGGTTAGCAGCGTGTGCCATTTTATTATACGCATCTTCACTGTCAAGCAATTCCTTTGCAAGACGTACAATATCGTCCTTTTCAACACCTGCTATTTTAACCGTGCCTGCCGCAACAGCCTCAGGACGTTCTGTTTCTTTTCTAAGTACCAAAACAGGCTTTGCAAGTGCCGGTGCTTCTTCCTGTATTCCGCCGCTGTCTGTCATAACCATAAACGAACGTGACATAGCATTATGAAGTTCTTCAACGTCAAGAGGATCAATAAGATGTACTCTGTCCATATCGCCGAGAATACCGAATGCAGTTTCACGAACAGCCGGATTTAAGTGAACAGGATATACAAGTTCAACATCTTCATATTCCGTAACAATCTGCTTTAACGCATTACAGATATTTTCAAGCGGTTTACCAAGATTTTCACGTCTGTGAGCAGTTACAATAATTACTCTCTTATTATCAAAATCAAGGTTGTTAAGGCACTCATCCTTGAACTTATAATCATCACGGACAGTTGTTTTAAGCGCGTCAATAACCGTATTACCGGTTATATAAATAATATCGTCCGAAACATTTTCTTTAAGTAAATTCTTTCTGTTTTGCTCTGTCGGTGAGAAATTAAGATCGGCAATTCTGCCTGTAAGCTGTCTGTTCATTTCTTCAGGGAACGGAGAATATTTATCGTATGTTCTCAGACCTGCCTCAACGTGTCCGACCTTGACTTGATTATAAAAAGCCGCAAGTGCCGCAACGAAACTTGTTGATGTGTCGCCGTGTACAAGCACAATATCAGGCTGTTCCTTTTTAATAACTTCGTCAAGACCTTCCAAAACTCTTGTTGTTATTCCGATAAGACTCTGTCTTGTCTTCATAATATCAAGGTCATAGTCAGGTGTTATGCCGAATATTTCAAGAACTTGGTCAAGCATTTGTCTGTGCTGTGCCGTTACACATACGATTGATTCAATATTGTCATATTTTTTCAGTTCAAGTGCAAGCGGAGCCATTTTGATTGCCTCAGGTCTTGTACCGAAAACTGTCATAACCTTTAACTTTTTCACTTTTCTCTATCCTTTCCTACTTATCCTCATTACCTTTTTTATCGGAAACTTCTTCAACGTCAATTTCATTATCATCAGTCAAATTTCTGTTATCCTGATGTTGATGTACATAACTGTTCTTTCCAAGCATACTTCCAATCAAAAGAAGTATAAGCACGCATATTACAAGCAACAATGCTCTGAGTACGCCGCTTTCAGCCAAAAGTACAGCCGTTATTCCAAGCACACCGCTTATTGCGTACAATATAAATACGGTTTGTTTCTGGGAAAATCCCATATCCACAAGTCTGTGGTGCAAGTGTCCTCTGTCCGCAGTCATCGGACTTTGTCCGCGCAATATACGTCTAATCATCGCAAACAATGCGTCAAACAACGGCAATCCCAAAATCAAAAGCGGTACTGCAAACGATATTACCGCATAACTCTTGAACACACCTTGTATAGACAATGTTGCAAGCATAAATCCCAAGAACGTCGAGCCTGTATCACCCATAAATATTTTTGCCGGATTAAAGTTAAACGGCAAAAATCCGAAACACGAACCCATAAGTGCAATACCCAAAATTGCAATCGAATATTCACCCACTCTTATCGATATAAACACAAGCGATATTGACATTATCGCCGACACGCCTGCCGCCAATCCGTCAAGACCGTCAATAAAGTTTACCGCATTTGTTATGAATACAATCCATATAACAGTAAGCGTTACCGAAAGCCATTCGGGAAGTACCCAATACGGATTGTCGCTTAGGAAATTTGGGTTTGTGAACACATCGATTTTTATATCGCCTGCAAACACAACCACAAGTGCGGCAATAATCTGAATTACAAATTTCAGCTTAGCGGGCAGGTTTTTGCAGTCGTCTATAACGCCCATGACGGCAATAATCGCCGCACCTGCGAGCGTTCCGTAAAGCTGCCGTGACGGCTGTGCAAAGCACAATGTCGCCACCGTAAATCCGAAAATAATTGCCAAACCGCCTATTCGCGGTGTAGGTTTTTTGTGCATTCTTCTGTTGTCTTTCGGTATGTCTATCGCACCGATTTTAAAAGCAAATCGTCTTACCAAAGGAGTCGTTGCAAACGTAAATGCGAACGATACGATGAATGCAAATATCATAAATAAAACTTGTCGAGTTAACATATTACCCTCCATTACAGCACAAAGCCGACTTTCTTATACACCTTTTTCAATGTTCTCTGTGAAATTCTCTTTGCACTGTCAGCACCTCTTTGACATATATCCATAAGGTACTGCTTATCGGCAATAAGTTTATCATATTCATTTCTGATCGGGCGGATACATTCAACAACCGCCTCCGCAACGTCATTCTTAAAGTCACCGTAACCCTTACCGCTGTAATCCTTTACGATTGACTCGATATTCCTGCCTGTTACGGCTGACATAATGCTCAAAAGGTTGTTAATTCCGGCTTTTGTCGGATCGTTTTCACGATATTCAATAACACCCTCACTGTCCGTTACCGCACTCTTTATCTTCTTGGCGATAACATTCATATCGTCCATCATTGAAATATATCCCTTAGGGTTAGGATCGGACTTTGACATCTTCTTTTCAGGCTCTTGCAAGCTCATTATCTTTGCACCCGACTTTGAAAGCATACCTTCGGGAATTTTGAATACATCACCATAAAGCGAGTTAAATCTCTGTGCAATGTCACGGCAAATTTCAATATGCTGCATTTGGTCCTTACCTACAGGCACATAGTCTGTTTGGTAAAGCAAAATATCTGCCGCCATAAGTACAGGATATGTAAACAATCCCGCATTGATGTTTTCAGCATGACGTGCAGACTTATCCTTAAACTGCGTCATTCTCTGCAATTCACCCATATATGTGTAACAGTTAAGTACCCAGCCAAGCTCTGCGTGTGCAGGGTTATGCGACTGAATAAACAAAATTGTTTCTTCCGGATTAATTCCGCAAGCGATGTACAAAGCAAGCACTTCAAGAGTTCTTCTTCTTATATCAGCAGGAGTTTGACGAACTGTAATTGTATGCAAGTCCATCATTGAGTATATACAGTTATAATCTTTCTGTATGTCAACCCAGTTTTTTATCGCTCCCAAATAGTTTCCGAGTGTAAGATTTCCCGACGGTTGTACGCCTGAAAATATGATTTTCTTATCTTCCATTATTATCTTCCTTTCACAGATTAAAGCATTTCTGTCAAGACTTCTCCCAAACGTCTTACACCTTCTTCTATATTTTCAATAGTAGCCGATGAATAGTTAAGTCTGAACATATTTGACGGAGCATATATATCCGTTGCAAAATTTGAACCGGGTACGATAGCGACTTTCTTTTCAAGGCACTTATCGACAATCGGTGTAATATCTTCGATAGTAGGGCATTCGCACCATAGGAATATACCGCCCTCAGGCACTACCCACTTAACTTTACCCTGTGGGAAATATTTTTCCATTGCACTGACCATTGCGGCACATTTCTTTCCGTAAAGCTCTCTGTTCTTTGCAATGTACTTATCTATATCGTACTTCTTCATAAATTCCACACACATAAGCTGTGTAATCATCGGTGTATGTACGTCATTTACCTGCTTTAGCATTTCAATCTTTTCCGCAAGCGGTGCAGGTGCTACAATGTAGCCAAGACGCATACCCGGTGAAAGAATTTTTGAGAATGAGCCTGCATAAACAACTCTGTCCTCTGTATCAAGCGACTTGATTGTCGGCACGTCCTCACCTGCAAAACGCAAGTCACCGTAAGGATTGTCCTCAAGGATTAGCACGTCATACTTTGATGCGATTTCAAGCATACGCTTTCTCTTTTCAAGCGACATTGTACAGCCTGTCGGATTTTGGAATGTAGGAATTGTGTAAATCATCTTTACACCGTCCGTATTCTTCAGAGTTTCTTCAAGCTCGTCCATATTCATACCGTCAGCCTCAACAGTAACGCCGACAAGTTCAGCCTCATATGTTCTGAACGCATTAAGACTTCCTATAAAGCTTGGACTTTCAACGATAACCTTGTCACCCTTATTTAAAACAGCCTTTGCAGTAAGGTCAATACCTTGATTTGCACCTGTCATAATAAGAATTTCATCATTTTCACCGACTGAATTAACTTTTTCCGCACGCTTTCTTGCACAGTCTTTCATTTTCGGATAGCCGTCTGTTGTACCGTACTGCAAAGCAAGAGTAGGGTTTGTCATAAGAATTTTACCCGCAATTTTTGAAAGTTCGTCACCCGGGAACAATTCAGACGCAGGGTTTCCTCCTGCAAGTGAGATAATCTCAGGATCAGCCATACGCTTGAACATTTCACGAATGGCACTGCCTTTCATCGTCTTAACTCTGTCAGCCATAAATTTTGTATATTCCATTTTTCAAAACTTCTTTCTATTTATTAATTTTCTTCCATGAATCTTTTAATGCAACAGTTCTGTTGAAAACAGGCTTTTCAGATGTTGAATCTTTATCAACGCAAAAATATCCCAATCTAAGGAATTGGAACTTATCTCCTACACTTAGATTTGTCAAATTGCTTTCAAGTTTTGCATTTTTAAGAACTATCATAGAATCTTTGTTAAGATTGTCTGTAAAGTCATTTACGCCTGTTTCGTCAGACGGATTTTCAACCGTAAACAATCTGTCGTAAAGACGTACTTCCGCGTCTATTGCGTGTGCGGCACTTACAAAGTGAATTGTACCCTTTACCTTACGTCCGTCAGGTGAGTCACCGCCGCGGGTTTCGGGATCGTATGTGCAGTGTACAGCAATAATATTGCCGTTCTCGTCCTTTTCACAGCTTGTGCAAGTAACGTAATACGCACTTTTTAGTCTTACTTCTCTGCCGGGTGAAAGTCTGAAATACTTCTTCGGAGCGTCCTCCATAAAGTCGTCCTCTTCTATATAAAGTTCACGCGAAAATTCTACCGTTCTCTTACCCATTTCAGGATTTTCCGGATTAACTTCCACTTCAATCTGTTCAACCTTATCTTCAGGATAATTGTCGATTATAAGTTTTATCGGTCTTAAAACCGCCATTGCTCTCGGTGCTTTCTTATTCAAATCTTCTCTGATACAAGCCTCAAGTAAAGCAAAGTCAACAACGCTGTTTGCTTTTGAAACACCGATTCTTTCGCAGAAATCACGAATAGCCTCAGGTGTGTAACCGCGTCTGCGCATACCGCAAAGTGTTGACATTCTCGGATCGTCCCAACCCGACACAATATTTTCTCGAACAAGTTTCAGACAACGTCTTTTACTTGTAAGCGTATAGTTAAGATTCATTCTTGCGAACTCAATCTGTCTTGACGGACTTTCAAAGCCGACTTCTTTTAATACCCAATCATAAAGCGGTCTGTGATCCTCAAATTCAAGTGAGCAAAGCGAATGAGTAACACCCTCAACAGTATCTGAAATAGGATGTGCAAAGTCATACATAGGATAAACTACCCACTTATCACCTGTTCTGTGATGATGTGCACGAAGTATTCTGTAAATAATCGGGTCACGCATATTTAAGTTTGGTGACGCCATATCAATTTTTGCTCTTAATACCTTTGCACCGTCAGCAAATTCACCATTTGTCATTCTCTCGAACAAATCAAGGTTTTCTTCAATCGTTCTTTCTCTGTACGGACTGTTCTTACCGGGAGTTTTAAGAGTACCTCTGTACTCTCTTATTTCTTCCGGTGACAAATCGTCAACATATGCCTTACCCTTTTTGATAAGTTTTACAGCCGCCGCATAAATATCGTCAAAATAATCAGACGCATAAAGCACCTTGTCCCACTTAAAGCCAAGCCACTTTATATCCTCCATTATTGCGTCAACGTATTCTGTATCTTCCTTTGTAGGATTAGTATCGTCAAGACGCAAATTACATTTTCCGTTATACTTTTCAGCCATACCGAAATCTATGCTTATAGCCTTTGCGTGTCCGATATGAAGATAACCGTTAGGTTCGGGAGGAAAACGCGTTTGTACATGGTCGTACACTTTTTCCTCAAGGTCTTTGTCTATTGCTTCTTCAATAAAATTTCTGCTGAATATTTCTTCCATATATCTTTATCCCCTTAAACTTTCTATTGCTTCGTCAAATCTCTTCATCACTTCGTCCTTACCAAGTACTTGAAGTATTTCGTAAAGGTCCGGAGTATTTCTTCTGCCTGTTGCCGCAACACGAATAACTCCTGCGACATCACCGACATGTCCCTTATATGAATCAGGGTCTTTTTTATAAACCTTAGGTGCTTTAGCATAACCTATTGTTTCCGCCATATCTCTTACCTGTGGGAACCAATCGTCGCTGCTGACGTTTTCGTCGTAAATCTGCTTGTAAAGTTCAAGTATTTCTATCATATCATCATTTGAAAGATTATCCGGAAAATCAAATTTTCTGTCCCAAAGCTCCGAATAGAAATACGAAACGTAATTTTCAACGTCTGTCCAAGCCGAAATATCTTTACGCGGTTTTGCGTTTCCACGTTCTATCGCAAATATTGCCTTTGCATATTCTTCGTCATCAACAAGAAGTTTGTATAGTTTCTTATTGTTTTCCTTTGCCCAATCAGTAACCATTTCATAAACTTCTTCCGCACTCAAACGGCAAATATAGTTTTTGCTTACGTCCGCAAGCTTAACCATATCGAAAAGTGCGCCTGCTTTACTCATTTTCGAGAACGAAAACTTAAAGTTATCTATATCCTCATTAGGATTTGCAAGACGCCAGTCTTCATAATTTGAATTGGCAAGTGTCATTAAGTATTCCCAAATTGCACCTTTCGGATAACCGACCTCACTGTAATAGCTTACTGCCGCCTCAGGGTCTTTTCTCTTTGAAAGTTTACGCTTACCGCCGTTTTCCTCTTTCATAATAGGCGAAATGTGCGCATACTTAGGCGGTTTTAAACCGCATAGCCAGAACAACTGCAAATGTATCGGCACTGATGAAATCCATTCGTCACCACGAATAACGTGAGTTGTACGCATTAAATGGTCGTCAACAACGTGAGCAAAGTGGTATGTAGGAGTTCCGTCCTTTTTCAAAAGTACAACGTCAAGAATATTTTCAGGCATTTCAATTTCGCCCTTGATAACATCCTTAAACTTAATTCTCTTGTCTTCCTTACCCGGTGACTTCAATCTTACAACGTATTCATCGCCGTTTTCAATTCTCTTTTGTGCTTCTTCAACAGTGATGTCGCGATACTTTGCAAATTCACCGTACACACCCGGAAGTAATTTTTCACTTTCCTGCTTTTCTCTGATTGTTGCAAGTTCTTCTTCTGTCATAAAGCACGGATATGCAAGTCCCTGCTCAACAAGCGACTTAACATATGCCTGATATATATCTTTTCTCTTACTTTGAGTATATGGACCGTATGCACCCTTTTCGTCAGTTTCTGACAGCATACCCTCATCGATTTCTATACCGAAATCGTTAAGTCCCTTTACTATAAGGCTTACACCGTTTTCAACCTCACGTTTTTTATCGGTATCTTCGATTCTCAGATAGAATACACCGTTTGTTGACTTTGTCGCTGTCTTTCCGATAAATGCGGCAAACAATCCGCCGAAATGCAAAAATCCTGTCGGACTCGGTGCAAAACGAGTTACAACCGCACCCTCTTCAAGATTTCTTTTGGGATACATTTGTTCGTAATCGTCGGGAGTTTTTGTTATATTCTTGAACAAAAGATCTGCCATTTGTTTATTACTGTCCATTTTTTTATTAATTCCTTTCATTATAGCTAATATACCTATTCTATATTATTATACCTAAAATGAACTCTAATATCAATGGTTTTGGGGAATTTTTTTCGCATAAAGCAAAAAAATCGGAGTATAACAGAATGTTATACTCCGATTTAATAATTTCATTAATTTATTTTGTCCAAAACTTCGTCATTTACGGTAACTTTTATACCGTATTCGTCAGCCCATTTTTGAACTTGTTCGTAAAATGCGTTGTTCTGCATTGTAGTATTGATAGTTTCCGCCTCATTTTCATATTCTTCTTCAAAACATTCCTGTGATTCGTCAAGCGGCAATCGTTTTATTACATAATATCCCGAATCGGACTGAACAAGTGTAAATTCGTCGGCTTTTATTGAATCAACGCCTTCTTCAAATTCTATGCCTGTTTCGTTATCGGTAAAAATATATCCGTTTTCATCGGAATCGTTTGCGGTATTCGGCGAATAATCACTTATAAGCGTATCAAAATCTTCACCGTTTTGTGCTTTTTCCAAAACTTCTTCCGCGGTTTTCTTTGCCTCTTCCTTTTTATCGTCCGATACTTCGTCACCGGTTTGTGAGTCGATAGTCGAAATCAACACATACTTGACACGTCTGTAATGTTCTTTAAAATATTCACGCAATTCATCTTCCGTAAATGTAGGTGTTTCCGTTTGTTTCTTCAACGCGTCCGTATAGTAGCTTACCGACGCAAGCGTATCAATATAATCATCAGTCAGGTTATTGTCCTTTAAAAACTTCTTATATCCGCCCTCACGGTCATAAGAATCTTTTATCGACTTTTGATAATCCTTTAATTTAGACTGTGTGTCACTGTCAAGCTTTATATCCATTGCCTTTGCAACTTCAACGATAAGCTGATTTCTTTGGCAGTATTCAAGCGATGATTTTTTCGCCTGACCCATATTGTAATTTTCCTTATATGTGTTCATATAATAGTTAAATTCACTCTCGGTAATCTGTGTATCGCCGACAGTCATAACAATCGGATTGTCGTTATTTGCACTTTGACCGCAGGCACTCAACATCATCACGCTTGCCAATGCCACTGCCGCAAGTTTTGTATATTTCATATGTCTTTCTCCTTAAAATCTTATGATTTTATTATACTATCTTTTTCGGCACTTTGCAATTCCTTTATTGTACTTAACAAATTATTTACAATATTCAAGATTTTCTTATATTCACCCTTAATCGCATAGCTTATGACAGGTTTGTCGCCCGACAACAGCTTTATGCGTTTAGGGAACATTTTATCAAGTCCCATAATAAGATTTGCGTCAACGTAATTCTCGCCGAATTTCATCAAAAGATTGTCACCGCTCTGTGCTATTTCATATATACCACATTCTTTGGCATACGTTTTAAGCGACGCAACTTCGATAATATTTTGTACGGCTCTCGGTATATCACCGAATCTGTCGATAAGTTCGTCCTCGATTTCAAACTTATCGTCCTCCGTTTCGATTGCCGCGATTTTCTTGTATATATCAATACGTTGATTGTGGTTTCTGATATAGCTTTCAGGTAAATATGCGTCAATATTTATATCAATCGCAACGTCCTGTACATCGTCAATCTTAATGCCCTGTGCCTCATCAACGCTTTCTTTCAGCAATTTACAGTACATATCGTAGCCGACCGCGTCCATATGTCCGTGTTGTTCAGGTCCTAAAATATTTCCCGCACCTCTGATTTCAAGGTCACGCATTGCGATTTTAAATCCCGAACCGAATTCGGTAAATTCCTTTACCGCACGAAGTCTTTTTGACGCAATATCCGATAATATCTTATCTCTGTGATACGTCAAATACGCATATGCCGCACGATTTGAACGTCCGACACGTCCTCTTAACTGATAAAGCTGTGAAAGTCCCATTTTATCGGCATTTTCAATTATAATCGTATTTGCATTCGGAATGTCAAGACCTGTTTCGATAATAGTCGTACAGACAAGTACGTCTGTTTTGCCGTTTACCATATCGTACATAATATCTTCAAGTTCGTCCTCTTTCATCTTACCGTGACCGACTGCAACGGTTATATCCGGGAACATTGAACGTATCCATTCCGCTTTTCTGTATATTCCCTGTACACGGTTATACAGATAAAACACCTGTCCTCCGCGTGACAGTTCATTTCTGACAGCGTCCGCTATAACTGCGGGATTGTCCTCCAAAACATACGTCTGTACAGGGTATCTGTTTTCGGGCGGTTCCGAAAGCACACTCATATCTCTTACACCCGTCATTGCCATATGCAAGGTACGCGGTATAGGCGTTGCCGTCATTGTCAGAACGTCTATATTTTGCTTTAATTCCTTTAACCGCTCCTTGTGTGCAACACCGAATCTCTGTTCCTCGTCTATTATAAGCAAGCCCAAATCTTTAAATTCCAAGTCCTTTGAAAGTATTCTGTGCGTTCCGATAATTATATCAATTTCGCCCGTTTTAAGTTTTTTCAAAATACGTTTTTGCTCGGATGCGGTACGGAAACGCGACAGCATTTCAACCTTTATCGGAAAACTTTCCATACGTTTTAAAAACGTTTCATAATGCTGCATTGCAAGAATTGTCGTAGGGCAAAGATATGCGACTTGTTTTGAGTCGCCGACCGCCTTAAATGCCGCACGAAGTGCAATTTCCGTTTTACCGAAACCAACGTCACCGCAAAGAAGTCTGTCCATCGGCTTTTGGCTTTCCATATCGCCTTTAACTTCTTCAATCGACCTTAACTGGTCGTCCGTTTCCTGATATGGGAACGTATCTTCAAAATCACGTTGCCAAGGTGTGTCTTCACTGTACGCAAAACCTTTTGCCTTCTCACGTTCCGCATAAAGTGCAACAAGTTTTTTCGCCAATTCTTCCGTTGACTGTTTTACTCTCTGCTTTGTCTTGTTCCATTCGTTACTGCCGAGCTTATTAAGTTTCAGCTTTTTATCGGTATTGCCGACATATTTATAAAGCAGATTAAGCTGGTCAATCGGAATATACAAAGAATCTGTGCCTTGATACTGAATTTTAAGGTAATCCTTTGTTATACCGCCGACAACCATTTTCTTTGTACCCATATATTGACCGATACCGTGCGTTTGGTGTACAACATAGTCGCCTACGCTTATATCTGTGTAATTCTTAATTCTGTTTGCATTTTCAACTTTACGTCTTGAACGGCTTTTCTTTGTTTCAAAAATTTCTCTGTCGGAAACAAGCACAAAATTAATTTCGGGATACTCAAAACCCTTATTAAGTTCACCCTTTATTATAACGGTTTCGCCTTTATTGAAATTCGCCTTATTTGCGTCATCACCGATAAATCTCGCTCTTATCCCCTTGTCAACAAGCACACCTGCAAGGTTTTCGCCGCGACCTCTTGACGTACAAAGAATTGCGACAGTATAATTTTTACTTTGCCAATTCCTCAAATCTTCATACAAATACTCGATTTTACCGTGGAACGAAACAGTTGTTTTAGTTGTGAATGTTTCAAGGTGCTTGTATTTAAAGTCGGTTGACGAATGAGAAAGAACATCAAGCGATATAAGTTTTTTCGCCGACATTTCATGCACTTTATCGTGATATGAGCAATAAAAACTATCCTTTGCAGCACCGATTATTCCCTTTTCTTTAAGTTCGGCTACTACTTCGTTTTTCTCCCATTCAAACGTCTTGCCACGCTCGCTTATACGTTTCGGGTCAATTATAAACACAAGGTCATTATCCGAAAAATAATCGGTAATTGACGGTATTTTGTCATATACAAGCGATACATATTTGTCTATTGACGGGAAATATCTTACTTCCTTAAAGCTTTCTATATCCGATTCGGTTGTTTCGATAAAATAGCTTTCGTCACTCTTTTTACGTTTTGCACTTCTTATGCGTTTTTCAAGCTCTGCTATAATTCTGTCACGTTTTTCGTCAGTGATAACCGCCTCATTCGCCGTTGTCACACGTGCGAAGTCAATCTTATCAAGCGAACGCTGAGTATATGTGTCAAACTCTCTTATAGAGTCGGTTTCATCATCAAAAAATTCGATTCTGTACGGATTTTCGTTGCCGACAGGAAATATATCAAGTATTCCGCCGCGGATTGCGAACTGTCCCGCACCCTCAACGCTGTCCTCTCTTGAGTAACCCATTACAACAAGGTCCTCCGTCAGTTTTTCAAGATTAAACGTTTTTCCAAGCTCAAAATCTATACAAAGGCTCTCAAATTCTTCTTTATCGCAAGTATACTGCAGAATTGCGTCAAGGCTTGTCACAACTATATAATCGCCGCCGCTTACAAGTTTCTGTATAACGGAAATTCTTGCGTGCTCGTTCTGATGACCGGAGGTTTCGATATTATAGAAAATATATTCCTTTGTCGGAAAATACAAGACATTATCCGAATACAATTCCATATCCGAATAAAGTTTTCTCGCCTCCATATCACTGTAACACACAACAAGCGCAGAGGATTTATTTTCATTTTTCAGCGAATAAATAAGCTGTCCCTGAGCCGATTCAACTATTCCCGCAACAGAAACAGGCGTATTATTAAGATTTTCTACTATGCCTTTATACGGTGCATAATCGTTTAAAATATCAGAAAAATTCATATTTACAGCCTTTCTGCCCACAACCGTTCTTTACACACCTTGTCGTGGACGGACAAAATGCACTTTTTTATTTGCCGTTATACTTATTCATCGCAGACTGTACACCGTTTTTGATAATCTCCGCAACGGCTTTTTCCGCTTTAACTATTGCGTCCTCCATTACAGGAATTTCTTCCTTTGTAAATCTGCCGAGTACAAAGTCTGCCAAATCATAATCTTCGTGTTTCGGTGCACCGACACCCATTTTTACTCTTGGGAATGTATCGCTGTTTAGACGGTATATTATAGATTTAAGTCCGTTGTGACCGCCGGCACTTCCTTTCGGTCTTACTCTTATTCTGCCTACATCAAGAGATATATCGTCATTGATTACAATAATATTTTCAGGCGGTATTTTATAAAACTGTGCCATTTCACCGACTGAATCACCGCTTAAATTCATATATGTCTGCGGTTTTACAAGGTACACCTTTTCACCGCTTATTGTCGCCTCACCGTACACCGCTTTAAACTTTAATTTGGTAAGTTTTGCACCGTACTTATCCGCAATATAGTCTATTGTGTGAAATCCGATATTATGACGTGTCATATCGTACTGCTTACCCGGATTTCCAAGTCCCACTATTAAATACATTGGTATAATCTCCTCTTTACGTCCAAAAAGGGCAGATAATTTATCTGCCCAAATATCTTTAAAACTCATATTACTTACGTTTATCCTTCCAACCCTCTTTATTAACCTGTCTTGCACGCGCGATAGACAAGCTATTTTCAGGAATATCTTCTGTTATTGTCGAACCTGCGGCAATATAAACGCCGTCACCGACATTAATCGGCGAAACGAAGTTTGTATTACAGCCTACAAAGCAATCGTCACCGATTGTTGTTCTGTATTTCTTCTTACCGTCATAGTTACACGTTACAGTACCACAGCCGAAGTTTACCCTTTTACCGACATCGCTGTCGCCGATGTATGTAAGGTGAGAAATCTTTGTACCGTCGTCAATATTTGAATTTTTAAGTTCGACAAAATCGCCGACTTTAACTTCCTTACCCACATGACAATTAGGTCTGATATACGCAAAAGGTCCTACGTGTGTACCCTCGTCAACTTCCGATTCAAGTATAACTGAGCTTAACACGTCAACGCCGTCATGTATAACCGCTCTGTCAAGCATACTTCCCGAACCGATAACGCAGTCAGAGCCGATTTTTGTACCGCTCTTTATTGTGACGTTCTGACAAATTTCAGTATCATTGCCGATTTCAACGCCGTCTTCGATATAAACGCTTTCAGGATTACGCATTGTAACACCGTTTCTCATATGGTATTCATTAATACGCTTTTGCATAATCTTCTCGGCTTCATTAAGCTGTACTCTGTCGTTTATACCTCTGATTTCGTCATTGTCCGAAATTGCGTAACCGCCGATTTTCTTACCGGCACTTAGAAGTATTTCAAGAGTATCTGTAAGGTAATATTCGCCTTGTGCGTTGTTCGGAGTAATCTTATCAAGTGCATATACAAGCGACTGTGCGTCAAAAACGTACATTCCCGAATTTACTTCGTTGATTTTCTTTTCTTCTTTACTTGCGTCCTTTTGCTCAACGATTTTCAAAACAGAACCGTCATTATCTCTTACAATTCTTCCGTAACCTGTCGCATCGTCAAGAATTGCGGTTATAACAGTTGCTTGATTGCCGTTATTTTTGTGATATTCAATAGCCTTGTTTATTGTTTCGGCAGTTATAAGAGGAGTGTCACCGTTTAGAATAACAACCTCGCCCTTTGAATTTTTTATAACGTCGATAGCTTGCATAACTGCGTGACCTGTACCTTTTTGTTCAGCCTGCAACGCAAATTTGCACACATCGCCGAGTACCTCTTTAACCGTTTCAGCCTTATGACCGACAACCGCGCAAACCTTGTCCGCACCTGCTGCCTCAGACGCGTCAATAACCCACTTTGAAAGCGGTTTACCGCATACTTTATGAAGTACCTTCGGCATTTTCGACTTCATTCTTGTTCCCATTCCTGCCGCTAAAATTACACTTGTAAACATAAATAACTCCTCTCAAAAACACTTATAAATCCATTTTTGATGTAACTTCCATATCGTGATGTATCTGTTCAATAAGTTTATCTACACCGTCAAATTTTATAACACCCCTAAGTTTTTTCGCAAAACTCACGCGTATATATTCTCCGTAAATATCCTCGTCAAAATCAAGGATATGACTTTCCACTGTCAATTTTTTTGCACCGAATGTCAGATTTTTTCCGACATTGACAACGCATTTCAAACGCTTACCACGCACATACGTTATACCTGCGTAAACACCCTCTTCGGGAAGTGCCATATTCACGTCATAATCAACATTCGCAGTCGGAATACCCATTTTTCTGCCGTTCTGCAAACCTTTCACAACATTGCCTTCAATGCAATAACGTCTGCCCAAAAAACGTTCCGCTTTTTCCATATCACCGGCTTTTATAATGCTCCTTATGTATGTACTCGAAACGATTTTTCCGTCAAGCTTTATAACGTCCGTAACAAACACTTTAAATCCGTATTTCTCGCCAAACCATTTTAAAAGTTTGACGTCACCTTGTGCTTTGTAGCCGAAACTGTAATCATATCCGACACAAACAGCCTTTATATGAAGATTTTCAACAAGATACTGTACAAATTCTTCGGGAGTTTTTTTCATAAACTCCTTATCAAATTTCTCCATATACACAAAATCAGGCTTTTCACGTTCCAAAAGCTCCAACTTTGCCTCATTCGGCGTTATAAGCTCAATCTTATGCCCCACAACGTCATTTGTGTTTTCTTCAAACAACAGCACACCGCTTTTTAAGCCGTTTTCTTTTGCATATTTAATACCGTTTCTGATAATCGTCATATGAGCGATATGAAGTCCGTCAAAATTTCCGAGTGCAACAACCGTACCATCGTAATCTGTTTTATCACGGAATATCTTCATTTATATCGCCCCCTTAATTCCAGAAAGATTTTTCAAGTTTTAATTTGCCGTCTGTAATCTTTGATATACACAAAAAATTATTTTTTTCGTCATACACGCGGTAAGATTGTCCCTCTTTACCGCTGTACGTCATCTGTACACCGTTCGTAACGCTTTTAACTTGCTTTGGGTTAAGTTTAATTTTAGGATATTCCTCAAACATTCTGTCAACGGGAATTATGATTTTTTCAAGCTCGCCGTTGTTTTTCAATATTTCGATTTCCTTTAGCGTGTGGCTTTCTTCTATCGTAAACGGTCCTGTTTTTGTACGTCTTAATGTGTTCATATACGCACCGACGTGCAGTTTCATACCTATATCCTCGCAAAGTGTTCTGATATATGTACCTTTTGAACACGAAACGTCAATAGTCACACGTTCGCCGTTAATTTCAAGTATATCAATAGAATTTATCGTCACCTTACGGCTTTTCCTCTCAACTTCGATACCTTTTCTTGCAAGTTCGTAAAGTTTCTTGCCGTTTTGCTTTATCGCAGAATACATAGGCGGTATCTGCTCGATTTCACCGACAAAGCTCATTATAGCTTGTCTGATTTCATCTTCACTGCAAGTCACTTCACACTCCGTAAGCACTTCACCGTCAGCGTCCTGCGTATCGGTCGTCATACCAAGCACAAGCTCAGCTCTGTAACACTTGTCCGACAAAGTAAGCATATCCGCAACCTTTGTTGCAGAGCCGATACAAACAGGCAGTACGCCCGTTGCCTCAGGGTCAAGCGTTCCCGTATGTCCAACCTTTTTTATACCCGTCATCTTACGCATAACATAAACCATATCATGCGAAGTACGTCCCAAAGGCTTATCTATTATAATTATACCGTTCATTATAATCTCCGTTAAATTATTTTATCCAAAGCTCTTTTGCAAGCGTCGATAACAGCCTTTTCGGCTTTTTCGGTTGAATCGAAATCCAAAGTCGCACCTGCCGCTTTAATATGACCGCCGCCGCCGAACTTCATTGCAACTTCCGCAACGTCGGCTTTACCGTTTGAACGCAAATTAAGTCTGAAACCGTTGTTTGTACGTTTTATGCAAACCGCAATTTCAGTACCCTCAATTCTTCTCGGAATATCAACCAAATTCGGAATATCTTCCTTACCCATTCCGTACTTTGCACCGATTTTTTCATCGGTAATTACCGCTTTAATTTTACCGTCTGCATATTCCTTGATATTTTCGGTAATTTCTGCTTTTAATTTCGCCGCCGCAAGCGACTCACTGTCAAAAAGCAGTCTTGCCACTTCCGCATGGTCAAAATCATATTCCAAAAGGTTTGCCGCCGTACGCATTGTTTTAGACGTAACGTTACTGTACTTAAAGCAACCCGTATCGGAGCATATTGCCGTATACAAATCCTTGGCAATATCATTATCCAATTCAATGCCCATTTTTTCAAATAAAGCATACAAAATTTCACCTGCCGCAGCCGCTTTACCGTCAACATAATTTGCATCGGCAAAATTAGTGTTTGTTAAGTGATGGTCAATATTTATTGAATTATTTATTTCTTCAAAGAGGGACTTTCTCTCTGCTATACGTCCCAAATCACCGCAGTCAATGCACGCGCAAAGGTCGTGATTATGTTTCATACCCTCTTGATACAAAACATAATCATCACCTATAAATGCCAATCTTGACTCAATTCTTCCGTTTACATATACGGTCGCCTCTTTACCCAACTTTCTCATAACCTTTGCAAATGCAAAGCATGAGCCGATTGTATCCGGATCCTCATTCAAATGAGTAAGCACTGCTACGGATTTTGCCTCCATTATCTTATCAATAACAGCCTGCATAACTAATCCCCTTTATTTCTTGTTTATATTATTAAGAAGTCTTTCGATATTTGCACCATGCTCGATTGAATCATCAAGTTCAAACACAAATTCCGGCGTATATCTTAAATCAATTCGTTTACCCAATTCACGTCTTATAAAGCCGGCGGCACTCTTTAAGCCCTGCATAGCTTTTTTCTTTGTTTCTTCATCACCCATAACGGAAATATATGCCTTTGCATATCTCAAGTCGTTTGTCACATTTACAGTAACAACGCTCGTCATAAGTGGAATACGCGTATCTTTTAATTCACGAATTATATTTGCAAGTTCACGCTTAACTTCTTCATTGATTTTATCAATTCTTGCCATATTTATTCCTCTCCGATGAATGGCTGAATTTCAGCCAATAACTATCTTTCTATTTCTTCCATAACAAAACATTCGATAGTATCGCCCTCTTTAATATCGTTGAAGTTTTCAACACCGATACCACATTCAAAGTTTTCCGCAACTTCTTTTGCGTCATCTTTAAATCTCTTTAGAGAATTTATAGTACCCTCGTGAACAATGATACCGTTACGAACGATACGAATTTCAGCATTACGCTGAATTTTGCCTTGTGTTACATAACAACCTGCGATAGTACCCACGTTTGACACCTTAAATGTCTGACGTACTTCCGCATAACCGATAACGACTTCCTTAAATTCAGGGTCAAGCATACCCTTCATAGCAGCCTCAATTTCTTCGATTGCCTGATAAATAACTCTGTAAAGTCTTATATCAACTTCATTCTGTTCAGCAGACGCAAGCGCACCTGCGTCAGGTCTTACGTTAAAGCCGACAATGATAGCATTTGACGCATTTGCAAGCATTACGTCAGATTCGTTAATCGCACCTACACCGCCGTGAATTGCTCTTACTCTGACTTCATCGTTAGACAATTTTTCAAGTGACTGTTTAACAGCCTCAACGCTACCTTGTACGTCAGCCTTGATGATAACGTCAAGCTCTTTCATGTTACCCTCGTCAATCTGGCTGAACAAGTTATCAAGCGATACTTTAACAACTTGATTAAATTTATTTTCTTGAAGTTCCTGTTTTCTCTGTTCAGCAACGTCACGTGCAAGTTTTTCGTTTTCAACGACCATAAATGTGTCGCCGCCCGACGGTGCCTCCGACAAACCAAGAATTTCAACCGGTGTTGACGGTGGTGCAGTCTTAACACGTCTGCCCTTATCGTTTACCATCGCACGAACTCTGCCGACAGCTGTTCCGGCAATTACAAAATCACCGACTTTAAGTGTACCGTTCTGTACAAGAACAGTCGCAACTGGACCTCTGCCCTTATCGATTTCAGCCTCGATTACAGTACCTTGTGCATCTCTGTTAGGGTTAGCCTTTAGCTCCTGCATATCTGCAACAAGAAGTACCATTTCCAAAAGTCCGTCAATGTTAATTCTCTTTTTAGCCGAAATTTCAACGCAGACAGTATCTCCGCCCCATTCTTCAGGTACAAGATCGTACTCAACAAGCATTTGCTTAACTCTTTCAGGGTTAGCACCGTCTTTATCAATCTTATTAATTGCAACAACGATTGTAACACCTGCCGCTTTTGCATGGTTAATAGCCTCGATTGTCTGTGGCATAATACCGTCATCAGCCGCAACAACAAGTATTGCAACGTCAGTTACCTGTGCACCTCTCGCACGCATTGTTGTAAATGCTTCGTGACCCGGTGTATCAAGAAATGTTATAAGTCTGTCGTTTAGTTTAACGCTGTAAGCACCGATATGCTGTGTAATACCGCCAGCCTCTGTATCTGTTACGCTTGTGTCACGGATTGCGTCAAGAAGTGATGTCTTACCGTGGTCAACGTGACCCATTACAACAACTACAGGAGGACGCGGAACAAGATCTTCCGGCTTATCTTCTTCCTCGGTTTCAATCATAAGCATATCTTCTTTTGTAAGAACAACTTCCTGTTTAACTTCAATACCGAAATCGTCACCGATAAGCTGTGCTGTTTCAAAGTCGATAGCTTGGTTTTGTGATGCCATAACTCCAAGCATCATAAGTTTTTTAACAACTTCTGCCGATGTCTTACCCATCTTAGACGCAAATTCACCAACCGTAATTGTTTCAGGGATTTCAACCTCTGTTATAACCTTAGCCTTTATTTCCTTTTTAGGCTGTTGGTTCTTTTCCTTGTCACGACGGTTTTTGCCGCCCTTTTTATTCTTAGCTTTACCGCCCTTTTTATCCATCTTGATATTATCAGGAACCATATCTTCAATACGTTCACGGGATTCTATTGTATCAAGTTCAACAGTTGATTGACGGGTATCAACATAACGTTTCTTTTCCTCTGTCTTTACAACATACTCTTCTTCCGTATTGGTATGGTCGATATTGCTCAAGTCAATTCTTTGACCCGACTGTTTCTTTGCAACTTTCTTATGCTTTTCTTGCTTTTGCTTTTCTTCTTTCTTTTCAGCCTTTGTTTCAGTCTTAACTTCGGCTTTTACCTCTGATTTTTCTTCAGTCTTTTTAACTTCTTTAACAGTTTTTTCTTCTGCTTTCTTTTCTTCTTTCTTAGCAGGTTTTTCAGCCTTTTCTTTTGTTTTCTTGGCAGGCTTTTTCGCCGGCTTTTCTTCGTCATTGCCGTCTTCGTTTGCTTTCTTCAAAGCCGCCTCACGCATTTCGCGAATTTCTTCCTCTGAAACTTGGTTCATCTCCGTATAAATATCGAAAATCAAACCGATAGTTTCTTCGTCAACCACGCTTGCCGAACTCTTTAGTTCTACTCCGAATTCCGCAAGTTTAGCTATTATATCCTTATTTGTAATCTTTAGATTTTTTGAAATCTCACCTAATTTTATCTTATCTGCCATATTTGCATCACCCTTTCTCCATGTCCCAGAGGGATTAGTCGTTTAATCTATCTAAAATTGCTTTCGCAAAATTGTCGTCATTCACGGAAACTACCGCACGGCTGTCTGCTCCTGTAAACTTGCCAAGCTCCGCCTTACTTCCCGCCTCAACAAATTTCGTTTTATAAAATTTGCATGAATCGGTTATTGATTTTTTTGTATTATCAGATGCGTCACACGCTACTATAATAAGCTTTGAAACACCGCTTTTAACGGCTTTTGAACATATATCTTCACCTGTCTGCACCTTACCGGCTCTTTTTGCCAAGCCGAGCATACCTAAAAATTTGTTGTTCAAATCAATTCCTCCGCCGCTTTATATAGTTCCTTTGGGACGGCACATTTAAAATGACGCTCAATCCCTCTTTTTTTCTCCGCATTTCGAATACAGTCTATATTCTTGCAAATATAAGCACCACGTCCGAACAATTTTTTATCACAGTCGAATTTAATCTCACCTGTTTTGTTGTCACGAACCAATCTTATAAGTTCATTTTGCGGATACATTTTTCTGCACGCAACGCACATCCTTTGTGGTATGTGCTTCATATATATTAGTCCTCCGCACTGATGTCTATTTTCCAGCCTGTAAGTCTTGCCGCAAGACGTACATTCTGACCTGCTCTGCCTATTGCAAGCGAAAGCTGATATTCAGGTACAACAACGTGTGCACTCTTTTCCTCTTCGTTGATTTCAGCTGAAATAACCTTGGCTGGACTTAGACTTGCCGCAATAAATTCGGCAGGGTCTTCGCTCCACTTAACTATATCAATCTTTTCATTCTTCAATTCTTCGCCGATATTCTGAACTCTTATACCCTTCGGTCCGATACAAGCACCTTGTGCGTCAACGTTAGGATCGTTTGAATAAACGGCAATCTTTGTTCTTGAACCGCCCTCACGCGCAATGTTCTTTATCTCAACAATACCCTCGGCAATTTCAGGTACTTCTGCCTCAAACAACTTTTTAACAAGTCCCGGATGAGTTCTTGAAACTATAATCTGTGTACCTTTTGTTCCGCTTTTCACTTCGCTCACATAGCATTTAAGCACTTGACCTACTTCATATGTTTCGCCGATTGGCTGTTCTTTTTCAGGCAGCATTGCTTCGATTTTGCCGATGTCAATAAATACGTTTCCTTTTTCTATTCTCTCGATTGTTCCCGAAACTATGTCATTTGTCTTTTCGGTGTATTCACTGTAAATTATTCCTCTTTCAGCCTCTCTTATTCTCTGCGTAACAACTTGTTTTGCAGTCATTGCACTGATTCTGCCGAAATCTTTCGGTGTTACTTCTATATTTACCATATCACCGATTTGATAATTACCGTTGATTGCTCTTGCGTCCTCAAGTGAAATTTCTTCAAATTCGTCATATACAAGGTCAACAACTTCTTTCTTTGCAAATACCTTTACAGTTCCGCTTTCTCTGTCTATTGAAACCTCAACGTTTTGTGCTGAATAAAAGTTTTTCTTATATGCCGCAACAAGAGCCGCTTCAAGAGCGTCTATAAGCACTTCTTGACTTATGCCCTTTTCGTTACAGATTTCCGTAAGAACCTCAAATAATCCCTTTTCCATTTTTATAAATCTTCCTCTCTAAAACTTAAATGATAATCTTATATAAACTGCTTGCTTAACAGGTATTTCTTTCACTTCCCCATCAAGTTCAACAAATGCTGTTTTATCCTTGTAATCCTTTAAAACGCCTGTAAATTCCTTTACGCCTTTTTCTGCTTTGTAAAGCTTTACGTCAACCTCTCTGCCGATATAATAAAGAAATTCACGTTCCTTTGTAAGTTTTCTGTCTGCCCCCGGTGACGAAACTTCAAGCGTATAATTTTCTTCAATAAAATCTTCCGCGTCAAGAAGTTCCTCTACTGCCTTTGAAAACAATTCACATTCGTCTATACCAATTCCGCCCTCTTTGTCAATATAATAGCATAGCGAATAAGTGTCGTCGGCTTTTTTGTATGTCACATCAACAATATATACATTTTGTTTCTGTGCAATTTGTTCTCCGAGTTCAAGTGCTCGGATTTCTGTTCCGTTAGCCATTTGTACCTCCGTAACTTTTCAAAAAATCTTTTCATATAAATATGAAAGAGTGGGTAAACCCACTCTTTCTGAATATAGTATATTCCTCTTTAAAAGATATTATATCACATAAATCCAACAATTTCAAGACTTTTTTGTGATTTTATCTTTATTATTCATCGCTGCCGTCATTGCTTTCACTGCTACTGTATTCAGAACTCGAAGATTCACCACTTGATTCTTCGCTTGATTCATATCTTTCGCCTGTACTCTCGTGAGAAGAACTTGATGTTCCCGTACTTTCTTCGGTCGTTTCATGATTTGATGACGAACCGGATGATGAGTTTGATGAACCGGATGATGAGCTTGATGAACTGTTTGAGGTACCTGAGCTTGATGAACCCGAAGTTCCCGATGAACTGTATGATGAATTTGAACTTCTGCTTTTTGAGTTCGATGAATTTGATGAATTTGATGAATTCGAAGTGTTTGACGAGCTTGAAGATATACCGCTTGATGAAGAACTACCGCTCTCTCTTGTAGCATTTTTAGGATTGTCCGTTGTGATATTATCTGCAGGATAACCGAACACATCTTGTACCATCGTTCTGATTTCGTCCATATTAGGTATCCAAACGTCGCCGTTCGCTGAATCTGAACTATATTCACCAGGCAATGAATACGAATGAATATTCACGCTTGAGAAATCAGCCAAATATTTTGAATACTTAATAACTTCACTTACTGTAAAGTTTGTCTTAATTTCAGAGCTTATATCCTTGAATATTGAAGGAATTTTCAAAATCAAAGATGCATTAACCTTTTGGTCTACAACAGCTTTCAGGAATTTCTGCTGCATTTCAACTCTGTCACTGTCACCGTTTACATAACCTTTAAATACACCGGTTGACGGATTGACATTACCGTGTCTGTAACGCATAAGCCATACAGCCTGCTGACCGTTCATCTGATAATCTCCCGGCGGAAGATTTATATGCAGACTCTGTACAGGGTCATCATATACCATACCTACACCGTCGCCGTAAAGATCCGGAATTGTAAATTCAATAGGACCAAGTTCGTCTATAACGTGAGCAACAGCGTCAAAGCTGAAATCAACATAGTAATTTATCGGAATACCCGTTATTCTCGTTACCGCCTCACAAGTTGCTGTCGCACCGCCGATTTCTCCGCTTTCATCCACAAATGCGTGTGCGGCGTTAATTTTTTGATAACGGTTTCCTATATACATTTTTGTATCACGAGGAATTGAGAGCATATTCACCTCTTTTGTTTCGGTATCAAAACTTGCAAGCATTATTGCGTCTGTTCTCAAGCCGTCAACGTCAACACCCATAAGTAAAACGTTTATCTTTCCGTCTGCCGCCTCAACAGTCGAAGTGTTGTCCACTGCTTCCTCATTGTTTGAGCCCGAAAAGTCAATTCCCATACAGACAGCTGCCACGGCAATAATCACTGCGAGTGATATTCCAAGCACTTGAAAATATCTTTTTACATTAAATTTAACTTTCACTCTGTAACCTCCAAAAATATTCATCTATGTTTCAAAAAAATACAATATATTTTAATTATACCATTCAAACTTACTCTCGTCAATAGAAAAAACACTTTATGTTTTTAAACTATTTGTAAACTTTACATACATATCCAAAAGTCAAATTGCATTTCAGATAATTCATCAGCACGCAAAAAGGGTGATATTTCCATACCACCCTTTAATTATTAACCCATATTAAATTTTTATACTAATGTGCAATATATGAAATTTTGTTAGCTTTCAGATATTCTTCGGCATATGTGCCTTTTACACATTTCACGTTGACTTTTTCACAGCCGTCAAACGCTCCGACAGCAATGTATTCAACGCTCTTTGGCAAAACTACGGTTTTAAGATTTTTGCAATTTTCAAATGCTTTTATATCTATGGCTTTCGTGCCGTCAGGAATTACGATTTCCTTTAAATCTGTATTTGAAAATGCTTTCACTCCGATTTCCTGTAATTTTTCGGGTAACTTGATGTTTTCAAGGCTTGTGCAGTCAGCAAATGTCATATCTTCAATCTTCATCACATTTTGAGGTATATTTATATCAGTAAGATTATCGCAACCTTCAAATGCTCCCCATTCGATATATGACACTGTTTCGGGAATTTCTATACCTTTCAACTCTTTGTTGTTTTTAAAGGCATCCGCTCCAATTCCCTCTACCGTCACACCTTCAAGTTCCTTTGGTATTACAGCATATTCGCCGAGATTATCCGCAGCTTTCAGAACAGCTTTCTCATTATGAACGGCATATGTCGCATATGATGAAGCGAATGCACTGATTTGAGTCATCATAACTATAAGCATAAGCGCCGCAACTAACATTTTCTTCTTCATATTTGACACTCCCTTTCATTCATTTCCTGTTCTCTTTATAAGTCTATTATACGCCGTATGAATATTTATTACAACAACAACAGACTTACAAAATTGTTTAAATGATTTAAGAAGTTGTTACAAATTGTTACAAAAAATTTTGTTTTATTTTGCATTCAAAAATACACCAAATTTGCGAAACCAAATCAAAGAAAAATATCAAATATTCCGTTCAAAAACGTTCAAAACAATATTATACAAAAAATCAGAGCAAGCTGTATACAGCTTGCTCTGATGTGGTGGGAGAGGATGGATTCGAACCATCGAAGTCGAAGACAACAGATTTACAGTCTGCCCCCTTTGGCCGCTCGGGAACTCTCCCAAACTATGAGGGATAAACCCGAAAGTTTATCCCTTTTTATGGAGCTGGTGATGGGACTCGAACCCGCGACCTGCTGATTACAAATCAGCTGCTCTACCAATTGAGCTACACCAGCATATTAAATTTTATCCCTACTCCTTAGGGGTAAAAAAACCACTTTATATGAAGTGGTTTTTGGTGGGAGAGGATGGATTCGAACCATCGAAGTCGAAGACAACAGATTTACAGTC
>OATU01000662.1_pt1 | contig 27706 bp, 26 predicted proteins | sample 1516711 | NCBI WGS metagenome assembly OATU01 (sample SAMEA2579971, study PRJEB22360) | human gut metagenome | biome: human gut; feature: human-associated habitat; material: faeces | place: Denmark | collected 2008/2010 | reverse complement strand
CTCGATCTCAAAAGCCCTACACAGCGTGCTCCTTCCCAGCCACTTTAAAGAGTCCGCGAACACAGACCTTGTGGTGAGAATGAAGCAGGAGCTGCACGATATGACAAAATAAAAGAATGTATCCGAAAAATACCATGTGTAAAACCGGATACTTCAGATATTTAAGAACTTTTTAATTTCATGATCTGAAAGGGGCATATTTTATGTTACATCCGTCTTATACAGACTTAATTGAAGCCGTAAACAGCGACGTTGAGCCGGGCGAGCAGCCGGTAGTCCAGAGCCGCTATTCCATCGTTATCGCAGCATCCAAGCGTGCGAGACAGCTCATCGCAGGTGACGAGCCGTTAGTTGCAGGCGCGGCAGGAAAGAAACCGCTCTCCACAGCTGTCCAGGAACTCTATGAGCAGAAGGTAAAGATCCTCACAGAGGATGAGGAGCCGGAGATCGAGGACGATTTCGAGGTTAAGCCGAAAACTGCAGAAGAAATCAAAAAAGAAGAAGAGTACGCAGAAGAATAAAATGATCCGTCCGACTGTGATCCAGGAGGTCGCAGGCGGACGAAGCAGAAAATATTTCGGAAGGGGGAGGAAAACGGCTGAATCTGGCTTAAGTTTCCTCTTTTTTTCGCTGACGGTACCGAAAAAACGGTCTGTGCCGTCCCAGCTACGCAAAGAAAGGAAATACGAACAGAATGAATTTACTTTTCATATCACTGGGCTGTGATAAAAACCTGGTGGATACGGAAAAAATGCTTGGAATCCTCGGAAAAGAGGGATACTCTTTTGTAGATGACGAGAATGAGGCGGATATCGTTGTTGTAAATACCTGCTGCTTTATCGGAGACGCAAAAGAGGAGAGTATCAACACGATCCTCCAGATGGCGGAGTTAAAGAAAAGCGGCCGCTTAAAGGCGCTGATCGTCACAGGATGTCTCGCACAGCGCTATAAACAGGAGATCATTGACGAGATCCCGGAGGTGGACGCGATCCTTGGAACCACATCCTACGAGGCTGTAGGTGAAGCTATAAAAGAAGTTATGGATGGCGGGACACCGGAAGTGTTCGAGAGCATTGATGCCCCGGTGAGTGCGACCACAGAGCGCCTTGTGACAACAGGCGGCCATTATGCGTTCTTAAAGATCGCTGAGGGCTGCGACAAGCGCTGCACCTACTGTATTATTCCGTATCTCCGTGGAAAATACCGCAGCGTTCCGATGGAGCAGCTCGTAAAAGAGGCAGAGGAGCTTGCGGAGAAAGGCGTGAAGGAGCTGATCCTAGTAGCCCAGGAGACAACTCTTTACGGAAAAGACCTCTACGGCGAGAAGAAGCTTCCGGAGCTCTTAAGACGTCTGGCAGCTGTATCCGGGATCCAGTGGATCCGTCTCCAATACTGCTACCCAGAGGAGATCACCGACGAGCTGATCGAGACCATCAAGACAGAAGAAAAAGTCTGTAATTATCTGGACATCCCGATCCAGCACGCAAGCGATGCTGTGTTGAAGCGGATGGGCAGAAGAACAAACAACAAAGAGATCCGCGACCTGGTCGCGAAGCTCAGAAGGGAGATTCCGGACATTGCACTCCGCACCACACTGATCTCCGGTTTCCCGGGCGAGACTGAGGAGGACCACGAGATCCTGATGCAGTTTGTTGATGATATGGAATTCGATCGTCTTGGCGTATTTGCTTACTCCCCGGAGGAAGATACTCCGGCTTTCAGCTTTGAGAACCAGGTTCCGGAGGAGGTAAAACAGGATCGCCGCGATGAGATCATGGAACTCCAGCAGGAGATCGCTTTTGAGAAGTCTGAGGCAATGAAGGGACGCACCCTTGAAGTCATGATCGAGGGCAAGGTTGCTGATGAGAACGCCTACGTCGGACGTACCTACATGGACAGCCCGAACGTGGATGGACTTATCTTTGTAAACACCGGACTTTCCCTGATGTCCGGAGATTTCCTTAAGGTACGCGTCACAGGCGCGTCCGAATATGATCTGATTGGGGAGGCAGAGGATGAATTTACCGAATAAACTGACAATATTACGAGTGATCATGATCCCGTTTTTCGTAGCTGCGCTTCTTTATGACGGCGGCGCAAACCAGAATATGCGTTATGTGGCAGCGGCACTCTTTATCATCGCGAGCCTGACCGATATGCTGGACGGAAAGATCGCGAGAAAGTATAATCTGGTAACAAATTTTGGAAAATTTATGGATCCGTTGGCGGATAAACTACTCGTCTGCTCCGCACTGATCTGTATGATCGAGCTTCGTGAGCTTCCGGCCTGGATGGTCATCATCATTATCAGCCGTGAGTTCATTATCAGCGGCTTCCGCCTTGTGGCGTCCGACAACGGTGTTGTCATCGCGGCGAGCTACTGGGGAAAATTTAAGACCACATTCCAGATGATCGGTGTGGTTCTTCTGATTTTTAACATTCCAGTATTGTCCACACTGACGACAATCATTGTCTGGATCGCTCTTGCATTGACAGTAATTTCACTTGTTGACTACATTGTGAAGAACGCCGGCGTTCTTACGGAAGGAAAAATGTGATGATTCGAACAGAACAAGGTTATGCCCAGATATTTAAAATTTACGGAAAAAGCGAGACGGAAGTAAAGGAAAAGCTTCAGGATCTCTTAAAGTGCGGCGGCGCTGTCGTGATCTACACGAGACGCCGCGGAAAAGATGTCCATGTTCTCGCGGAGACACAGGCGGAGGACGAGGAGTCCGCCAAGGCGGCATTAAAGCCGGTTGCAAAGGAGATCAAAAAGGCACTTGGCGACATGTATTATTCCACGAAAGAGAATGAGACGATGGAAGAGACCGTCGTGCGTCTCCTCACAAAGTACGGACTCACGGTAACAACGGCGGAGTCCTGCACCGGCGGCATGGTGGCTGCAAAGATCATCAATGTGCCAGGTGCGTCTGACGTATTTGATCAGGGTTATATCACATATTCGAACAAATCAAAGAGAAAGATCCTCGATGTCAGCAAGGCAACTTTAAAAAAATACGGGGCAGTCAGTGAGCAGACCGCAAGGGAGATGGCACTCGGCGGTGTTCTCGCGGCTGACGCGGACGCCTGCGTGGCTGTAACAGGACTTGCTGGTCCGGACGGCGGAACAGAGGAGAAGCCGGTGGGACTCGTATACGTTTCCTGCTGCATGAAGGACGAAGTGATTGTGGAGGAATGCCACTTCCACGGCACGAGACAGGAGATCCGGGAACATGCCGCGGTTACGGCGTTGGATCTTTTGAGAAGAATGATCATCAGATCCAAACAGTAGATCGGGCCTGGGCGGGACCTGGAAACGGGAACTGTCCGTAAATTTTAAGGGATGAGCAGGTGAAACATGCGCTGGTATGAAAAGCTGTATGTCGGGGAAAAAGCGAAAAAGCACAGATACGAAACGATCCAGGCGGTCCGGAATGGAAGACCAATGGGGTTTTATGTCCTGACTCCGGCGGCAGGGGACCGGAATCTCTTAGATATCTATCCGGCGCTGACCTTAAAGCTCCCCTACTATGAAAAGCAGGATCTTCTGATCGTAGGGATCGCTGCGGATTTTGAGGATGCGTCGATGCTGGCAGGGCGGATCATCTGCGAGGTCTACAAAAAGACCGGCGGGTATGATGTGAACTCCTTTCTTTTCGGAAAGGGGTGCTGCGAGTGATCCATATTTTGCTGATGATCTTAAAGGTCATCGGAGTCATCCTGTTAGTGATCCTTGGACTGATCCTCGCTGCGGTATTGCTGATCCTGTTCGTTCCGGTGCGGTACCGGGCGGATGTCTCCATCGAAGGAAAACCGGACGGTGAGGCGGCGGTGAGCTGGCTTCTACATCTCGTGCGGATCCGGGTGAGTTATCACGAACACGCGGATGTATCCGGGCGGGTGCTGTGGTTTAAGCTGTTTAATGTGAGATTGTGGCCGCCGGAGGATGAGGAAGAACAAAAAACAAAATCAGAAACGGAGCCGGTTTTTGCGGAATTTGAAAAAACACCGGTACTGTCAGAAAATGATTCTGAAATCAGAAACACAGAGGTATCTGTTTTAACTGAAAACGAGCAGCAGGAAATACCTTTGGAAACAGTTGCGGAGACATCGAAAGCGGAAGAGAAAAAAACTGCCGGGGATGATAGGACAGCTGTCCCGGCGGAAGATGATGAACTCGTTGTCCATGCAACGGAGCTTATTTCAGGATCGAATGAATCTTCTTCTCCCAGCGCACTGCCGGCGGATGCTTTAAAAAACTCCTCAAAGGAAAATTTTAAGGAACCCGTTGTGAAAGAGGAGCGCGTGGAGGAGGTTAAGAACTGTTTCGGTGCGAAGATCAAAGAAAAATTGGCTCGGCTTATAAAAAAAGCCCGAACTCTTTGGAATAGGATCAGGGAACTGCCCGGAAAGATCCGGAAGCTGGCCGATGGGATATCAAAGAAGAAAATTTCTCTGGAAAAGACCTGGAACAGCATCTCGATGTTCTGGCACGACGGGCAGAACCAGAAAGCGTTTCATCTTGTCTGGAAGCGCGCAAAAAAACTTGTCCGCTACGTTCTTCCGAAAAAGGTGCAGGGACGGATTCACTTCGGTTTCGATGATCCCTACGATACGGGGCAGGTTCTTACGGTGGTCAGTCCGTTTTATGGCTTATACGCGAGAACACTGACTCTGGAGCCGGATTTCACCGGAACGGCGCTTGACGGAGAACTTCATTTTAAGGGGCGGATCGCCCTGTGGTATCCGCTCTGGACGGCAGCAAGACTGTTTATCAGTAAAGATTTCAGAAGATTACTTCGTTTCTTGAGGAAAAGAGATTCTGGGACGAAAAAAGCATAGATTTAGGAGGAATCGGTATGGCAGAAAATCAGTTTCCATCTACCGTGGACGCACTGTTTAAGGGGATGGATCATTTCATTACATCAAAAACCGTTGTGGGCGAGCCTGTGAAGGTGGATGAGAACACGACGATCATCCCGCTTGTGGATGTGACCTGCGGCATGGCAGCCGGTTCCTTTGCACAGTCCGCAAAGACAAATGGCGGCGGCGGTATGAGCGCGAAGATGAGCCCCAGTGCCATCCTCGTGATCCAGAACGGCATGACAAAGCTCGTCAATATCAAACATCAGGATGCAGTCACCAAAGTCCTCGACATGGTCCCGGATATCGTAAACCGCTTCACCGGCGGCAATGATATTACTCCGGACGCGGCGGCAAAAGCGGAAGAGATGGCATCCAAGATGGAGAAAGAGAAATAAATACGATAAAGCAAAGGGCGCAGACCGAAAGGCACTGTTTCAAGCGGTATGGGATGATGACAGTGAACTTCTGACGCGTGAGATGAGTACGCTGCTCAGAATAACTATCAGCTATCACGATTACAAAGTATAAGAAACGCTGTCTGGTAAAGAAAAGGAATAGTGAAATTCCTGACGATGGTAAAGATAAAGAATGGTTACGAATCATTATCTATAAGACCGCATAATCTGTCATAGACATTCCTTTTTGGGAGAATGGATATGAAGCGATTATGCGGTCTCATGCTATTCTGCGTGGGTTTCGGCATGACCTGGGCCTTGATATTGCCGACAACCTTTTTTCTTGTGATTACGGCGGCAGCGCTTATGATCGTGGGATATAATCTGTTTTGCGGGTAAAACAGGACAGATGAGTGATACCGGATCTGCAATTCTGATTTTTCGGGCAAAGGAGTCGAAAAACGGCACACCGCATTCTTGTTGCTTTCGTGATGAGCAGGTGTGCCAAAATTTTTTATCAAGACGCAGAGCAGACGTTTGATATATAGGAATGTTTTTGATATAATGTAAACACGGAGTAACTGTTCAGTAGGTCTGCGCACTTGCTGCGCTGACCGTAAGAAAACATAGGCTGGAGGGCAAAAATCCCATCAGCGAAGCTGATCTGGAATGGATTTTTGCGTGTAACTATGAAGGTACTGAATAGTTACAACACGGAAGCATAAAGATGGAGAGGAGGACTTTTATGGGACCAATTTTTGAGGGCGATGGATGGTTTTGCGTGATAGCGATCATTGTTTCGGAGCTTTTAGCGGATATTCCCTGGCTGTCGGATCAACTGAGACTCCCGGTAATCGTGATGATCTCACTGATTTTTGCCCTGTTTTACGGGCCGGAACCAAAGCGGATCTCGAAAAAAATTTTCGTGGGAGGAGTAGTGGCCCTTACGGTCGCTTCGCTGCTTGGAGAGCTGGTCGGGAATTTTATTGGAAAAGGTATCTGAATCGTTCTGTTGGGAATGCAGATCTGAATAAAAAAAATATGCGGGCACATGAAAAAGGCACCCTCACATGAGGATGCCTTCATTTCATTTCCCTATCTTGTAAAAGGAGGATTAAGCTCTCTCAACGAGACCGGATCTTAAGCAGGAAGTGCATACATACATCTTGCGGGAGCCGCCGTTAACCTTAACCTTTACAGATTTTACATTCGCGTTCCAGATTTTATTGGATCTTCTATGGGAATGGCTTACTCCATTACCAAAGTGAGCCGCCTTTTCGCAAATAGCACATTTAGCCATGATTCCACCTCCTTAATCATTCATACGGTTGGATGCAAAAATCCATAACATGGATATCATAGCAGAAGATTAAATATTTTGCAAGCAAAATTTTTAGAAATTTCACATTTTTTTGAAAAATAAGTGGAATCCCATGGACAGAGAAAACTTGATATGGTATATTAGGGTTATTAAAGTTCAATTATAAAGGAACTTTTGCGCGAATGATCCGGGTGGTCTGTGTTATGATCCGGCTGGATCGTTGGCGTTTGCGCCTTTTATCAGGATACGGCGCTTATAATCAGTAGGAATGGAGGCTTAGCGTATGAAGGGATGTATTAACAATAAAATGGGACAGATCCAGATCGACACCGATGTTATCGCTCTTTATGCCGGCACGACAGCGGTAGAATGCTTTGGAATCGTGGGAATGGCTGCAGTAAGTATGAAAGACGGTCTGGTAAAGCTATTAAAGAGAGAAAGCCTGACTCACGGAATCAATGTTACGATCAATGATAATGCAATTGAAATCGACTTCCACGTAATCGTATCCTATGGCGTCAGCATCTCGACCGTAGCGGATAACCTGATCGAGAGTGTGAAATACAAAGTAGAAGAGTTCACGGGAATGCCGGTTGAAAAGATCAATATCTTTGTTGAAGGCGTTCGAGTGATAGATTAAGGAGGAAGTAAAATCCATGGAATTAAAGTCCGTAGATGCCGCTCTCTTACAGAAAGCGGTTCTGGCCGCAGCGAAAGGCCTTGAGGCAAAAAAAGAATGGATTAACGAATTAAACGTATTCCCGGTTCCGGACGGTGATACGGGTACGAATATGACCATGACGATCATGGCCGCAGCAAGAGAGGTGGCTGCGATCGAGAATCCGACAATGGAGTCCATCGCGAAGGCTCTCTCATCCGGTTCCTTAAGAGGTGCCCGCGGTAACTCCGGCGTTATCTTATCCCAGTTATTCCGCGGTTTCACAAAAGAGATCAAGGAATCCAATGAAATTACAGTGACAAGCCTGGCGAATGCCTTTACCCGCGCAACTGAGACTGCCTACAAGGCTGTTATGAAGCCGAAGGAAGGTACGATCCTCACTGTGGCAAAAGGAATGGCTGAGAAGGCCGTTGATCTTGCGACACAGACAGATGATGTGATCGAATTTTTAACACAGGTGATCGAGGAAGGCGACTATGTATTAAGCCAGACTCCGGAGATGCTTCCGGTATTAAAGCAGGCTGGTGTTGTCGATTCCGGCGGACAGGGACTTATGCAGGTCATGAAGGGTGGTCTCGATGGCCTTTTAGGAAAAGGGATCCCGTTTGATACCGCTGCGCCGGCAGCCGCAAACACAGAGTCCGCAAAACCGAAGGTGGCTGCAGGAAGTGATGAGCTTTCTACTTCCGATATTAAGTACGGCTACTGCACCGAGTTTATCGTAAACGTGGAGAAAACCTACGATATGGATGAGGAGCAGAAATTCAAAGGATATTTGGAGTCCATCGGTGACTGCGTCGTTGTAGTTTCCGATGACGATATTATCAAAGTCCATGTCCATACGAACCATCCGGGGCTTGCCTTCGAGAAAGGTCTGACTTACGGTTCCCTTTCCAGAATGAAGATCGACAATATGCGCGAGGAGCACCACGAGCGTCTGATCCAGAACGCTTCCAATGTTGCCCAGACTCCGGAAACTCCGGCTGAGGCAAAAAAAGAGGAAGCTCCGGCATCCAACGAGCCGAGAAAACCGTACGGCTTCATCGCTGTCTCCATCGGTAAAGGTCTCGGTGAGATCTTCAAGGGAATTGGCGCTGACTACCTGATCGAGGGCGGACAGACGATGAACCCGAGTACCGAGGATATGCTAAATGCCATCGAGAAGGTAAATGCGGACGTGATCTACATCCTTCCAAACAACAAGAATATCATTCTTGCCGCTGAACAGGCTAAGAGTCTTGTGGAAGATAAGAAGATCTTCGTTGTTCCGTCCAAGACCGTACCGCAGGGTATCGCGGCTCTCATCAACTTTCTCCCGGATCTTTCACCGGAGGAAAACCTTGAGAACATGACATCCGAGATGGGACGGATCCACACAGGCCAGATCACCTACGCGGTCCGCAACACAAATATCGACGGAATGGAGATCCATGAGGGTGATATCATGGGAATCGGTGATTCTGGCATGCTCGCCGTAGGCCAGAATGTAAATGAAACCGTTCTTGAGACTTTAAAGCACCTGGTGGATGACGAGTCCGAGCTGATCAGCGTTTACTCCGGTGAGGACGTGACGGAGGAAGATGCGGCAGCACTTGTAGAAAAAGTGCAGGCGGCATTCCCGAACTGTGAAGTTGAATTAAACGACGGCGGTCAGCCGATCTATTATTACCTGCTTTCCGTAGAGTAAGCGGGGAGATGCCAGAGGCGCCTGGCGCCCCGGCGAATGCATAACGACAGAAAAAGCTGCTCCCTTTGGTCAGAAGACCCGATGAGGCAGCTTTTTCCATGAGACAAAAAGCGGAAAGTTTCCGGTATGTTCTCAGTGGGCTGCAGACTGCGCCGCAGGATAAGACAAAAGGAGCGTGAAAACGATGGCAAACGACCAATCCATAGAGACCTTAAAAGGAATCGGAGAAAAAACGGCAAAGCTTTTTGAAAAAGTCGGGATCCGCACCATCGACGATCTGCTCCACTACTATCCGAGGGGCTATGATACCTACGGGGAGCCGAAAGCCATCGGGGAGCTTTCTGAGGATGAGACTGGGACCGTGGAGGGCTTTTTAAAGAGCGGGGCCACAGGAGTCCACGTAAACGGTCTTTCCATCGTCCAGGCGACCATCAGCGATATGACCGGAAAACTTCGTCTCGTCTGGTATCACATGCCGTATTTAAAGAACACTCTGCGGCCGGACAGTCATTTTATCTTCCGGGGCCGTGTGATCCGCAAAAAGAACGGACTCACGATGGAACAGCCCCAGATGTTTAAGCCGGAGGCCTACGAGGAACTTTTATCCAGCATGCGCCCGGTCTATGCCCAGACGAAGGGTCTGGGAAATAAGATGATCACTTCCGCAGTCGAGCAGGCACTTGCGTTCCGGACGTTGGAGAGGGATTATCTCCCGGCAGGTCTCAGGATCGCAAACGAGCTTGCGGAGTACAACTTTGCTATCGAGCACATCCATTTTCCGTCGAATGAGGAAGAACTGAAGTTTGCGAGGAAGCGCCTCGTGTACGATGAATTTTTCTTCTTCCTTCTGGCAGTGCGTCATTTAAAGGAGAAACGTCAGAATGTGCAGAGCCCATTCCATATGGAAAAACAGGATGAATGCCGGAAGCTTCTGGCGGATCTGCCTTACAGGCTCACGAACGCCCAGCTGAGGACGCTGGAGGAAGTCCTGAGGGACCTCAAGAGCGGTTCTGTCATGAACCGGCTGATCCAGGGTGATGTTGGCTCCGGTAAGACGATCATCGCCGTTCTGGCGCTCCTGGCAGCCTGCGAGAACGGATACCAGGGCGCTCTCATGGTGCCGACAGAAGTTCTCGCGAGACAGCACTTCGAGTCTGTGACGGAACTCTTTGAGAAGCATGGTGTGGACAAAAAGGTGATCCTGCTCACTGGTTCCATGACGGCAAAGGAAAAGCGGATCGCCTACGAGAAAGTTGCCTCCCATGAAGCGGATATCATCATCGGAACCCACGCCCTGATCCAGGAGAAGATAGTCTATGATAACCTTGCCCTCGTCATCACCGACGAGCAGCACCGGTTCGGTGTCGCCCAGAGGGAGATGTTTGGAAACAAGGGACAGATGCCTCATGTGCTGGTCATGAGCGCCACCCCAATCCCGAGGACTCTGGCGATCATCCTTTACGGGGACCTCGATATTTCCGTCATCGACGAGCTCCCGGCAAACCGTCTTCCCATCAAGAACTGCGTGGTGGACAAGAGCTACCGCCCGCGGGCTTACCGTTTTATCGAAAACGAGGTAAAAAATGGCCGCCAGGCCTATGTGATCTGCCCGATGGTGGAGGAGAGCGAGATGATCGATGCAGAAAACGTCCTGGACTACACGAAGATCTTAAGGCAGAATCTGCCGGGGATCCGGGTGGAGTACCTTCACGGGAAGATGAAGGGAAAAGAGAAAAATAAGATCATGGAAGAATTTGCCGCCGGGGAGATCCAGGTGCTTGTCTCCACCACGGTCATCGAGGTTGGGGTCAACGTGCCGAACGCTACGGTGATGATGATCGAGAATGCCGAACGGTTCGGCCTTGCGCAGCTCCATCAGCTTCGGGGCCGCGTTGGACGGGGGGACAAGCAGTCCTACTGCATCATGGTGAATGCCTCCGGAAATAAGGAGAAAAACAGGCGTCTGGACGTCTTGAATAAGTCCAACGACGGCTTTTATATCGCTTCCGAGGATCTGAAGCTCCGGGGTCCCGGTGATATCTTCGGGATCCGTCAGAGCGGAGACCTGGAGTTCCAGCTTGCGGATATCTATACAGATGCGGTGACGCTTAAGAAGGTCTCCGAGGACGTGAACCGGCTTTTGGAGCAGGATGAAAACCTGGAACAGGAAGAAAACCAGGAATTAAAGAAGCGCCTCGACAGGTTTCTGGAAGAAAAATATGAGAAGCTGAACCTGTAATAAAAAGAATTATTGAACCTGCCGGTATATGACCAACCATCAAAGCTGAAACATTGAGAATACCGGGAAGTGCAGCAAGCTCGCAGACCTGCTGAACAGTTACGAAAAGCCACAAATTGATTATAAAAGAGGAGAATGACACACATGACGAGACTTGATGAACTCTTATATGAAATGACACGCTACGACGACAAGGATGTAAAACGGATCCAGCACTTTTTGAAGGTCCATGAATTCGCGAGACTGATCGGCCTTGCGGAAAATCTCGATCCGTACACCCAGGAGGTTCTGGAGGCAGCGGCCATCGTTCATGACATCGGAATTCACAAAGCAGAAGAAAAGTATGGAAGAAACACTGGAAAATATCAGGAGATGGAGGGACCGGGCGAGGCGCGGACCATGCTGACAGCCCTTTCCTGGCCCCAGGAGGTCATCGACCGTGTCTGCTATCTGGTAGGACATCACCACACATACGATAATATCGATGGAATGGACTACCAGATCCTTGTGGAGGCGGATTTCCTCGTCAATCTCTTCGAGGATGGATCCACACCGGACACCCAGAAGAGTGTATTTGAGAGAATATTCCGAACGGAAGGTGGAAAACGTCTGTTCCGTCTGATGTTTGAGAGCGGAGAGGAATAAACAGGTGAAAACACTTCTGGGAGGGGCAAATATATCGTTACATGGGCACTGGGACATCTTGTGACTCTGGCGGACCTGGTGAACAACGTGTCCGCGATGGCACTTGCTGGGATAAAACTGGATAATAAGTGATCACAGATACGCGGTAGGGACGATATTGCAGGTATATCAGATAAGTGAGAAGGAATAAAGTATGTCAGTTAAATTAAAACAGGTATTTTCAGGGAAACGCCTTGATGAGGTCCATGCCCTCTATGAGACCGCATTTCCCGCCAGCGAGAAGAAACCTTTCTCCATGATCGTTTCCGGGCAGGGGACAGGGCTGGTGGAGATCCTTTCCCTGGAAGAGAATAATAGGTTTCTTGGTCTTGCCATCATGGCGAAGGCGGGAGACCGGGTGCTTCTTGACTATTTTGCCATCGCGGATGAAGTGCGGGGGCATGGAGCCGGCTCTGCGGCACTTCAGGCGCTCCGTGAGAGATATCAAGGCATGAGGATCATCATTGAGATCGAGAGCACGAAATGTGTGGATGAAGAGGAACTGGTTCTCCGCACACGCCGGAAAAAGTTCTATCTGCGGAATGGATTTACGATGCTGCCGTACTACATCGATCTCTGGGGGACGGAGATGGAGATGCTTTCAAATGGTCAGCCATGCCCGTATGAGGAATATCTCGATATCTATACAACGGCATTTGGAACAAAAGTATCCGATAAGATCCATTTTTTAGGGGACGCACCGGCGGCAGATGAGATCTGATGGCAGCCTGGGAGCAATTTCCGAAGAAATAAGAATCAAATTCACAAAAAGTACACAGGGGTATGATATAGTGAGCGATAAGTGAGTCAGGAGCAGGCTTGCATGCTTCTGACGAACGGCGAACTGGACCACAATAGCTGCGTTAGCAGCGGTCAGCACCATAGGTGCGAATTGTGGTATAGTGAGCGTGCTTTCGCCAACAAACCAATTAACAATGAGAGGATTACCAGATATGAAAAAACATGTATTATTAGGAGCGCTGCTCCTGACAGCAGCACTTTCGGCAGGACTTACCGGTTGTTCTTCTTCCGGCACAAAGGAATCAGGATCCCCGAAGGTGGAGATCTCCGAGATCAGAGATGACGTTGTAGAACCGGATTTCTCCGGTGCGGACATTGAAGTTTATGCATTAAATGCACCGATTGATTTTGACTACTCCAGCTCCGACACCGATATGATCTTTAAGAAAAAAGACGGTGTATGGCTGGATGCCATGGATTCCGCGATCCCGTTAAACCAGGAAAAATTTGAGGCGATGGCACAGAATTTCCTAAATCTTCATGCGATCTCTGAAATTGACAGTGCTGATACCGCATCTGACTATGGTATGGGAAATCCGGTATACACTGTGACGATCACCGACAGCGAAAAAGGTGAGATCACTCTGAGCATCGGAAACAAGGATGCAGACGGAAATTACTATCTCTCCGATGAGAAAAATATCTATCTCGTAAAAGCATCCACAGTAGACTCCCTGGTATTCGACTATGATACCCTGGTTGTCCGCGAGGGACTGGATATTCAGGTCACAGCAGCTGATCTTCAGAACGTGTCCATCACCATGGACGGTAAGACAACGTCCTACAAGAACTCTGATACAGAGGTCATGACAACCATCGCAGATGGAATCAGCAATCTCAAACCGTTCGACTATGCAAGCTACCATGTTTTAAATCAGGAACTTGCTAATGCTGACCTGACAACAGATACCCGCATTACATTCCAGGCGGAGCTCACTGTAAATGGTGAGAAGAAGTCTCTCACGATTTATGTCGGAACATACGCAAATCCGGATCAGACATACCGCTATGTGCAGCTTGATGGATCCAACATGATCATGGTCGTTGACAACAACATCGTATTAAACCTCTTAAACGGTCTGACACCGGATGAGGAATAAGTGCAAAGAAAATGCATAAACATGCATGATAAGGCAAGAAAAAGGCAATTCTTACACCCCTTTTTCTTGCCTTTTTTTTGTCTTTGAGATATGATAGAACAAGACTTTGGAATAAAGGAGAGAAAACACATGAATCAGTTACTTGATCTCTTCCTTACGTTTGCCAGAATCGGTGGTCTTACCTTTGGCGGTGGATACGCGATGCTTCCGATCCTCCAGAGAGAGGTTGTTGAGAAGAGACACTGGGCAACAGAAGAGGAACTTATGGACTATTACGCGATCGGCCAGTGTACCCCGGGCATTATCGCGGTAAATACGGCGACCTTTGTCGGACAGGGACTTGCCGGCTCCATTGGCGGTATCGTCGCGACTCTGGGCGTTGTATTCCCGTCCCTGATCATTATCACGGTCATCGCGGCATTTATCCAGAACTTTGCGCATCTCGCGATCGTACAGAACGCCTTTGCGGGTATCCGTGTCTGCGTCTGTGTCCTGATCTTCAACGCGGTGGTCAAACTCTGGAAAAAGGCAGTTGTGGATAAGCCGACATTAGTGATCTGCCTGCTTGTGATCCTCGGCTCCACACTTACGGAGTTTTCCCCGATCGTGTTCGTTATCCTTGCGGCTGCTGCAGGAATTATCTTAAAGAATAAGGAGGCTGCTTCCAAATGATGATCTTTGTCAGACTTTTCTTTGAGTTTTTTAAAGCTGGTCTCTTTGCAATCGGCGGCGGGATGGCGACACTCCCGTTCCTCTACAATATCTCCGATAAGACAGGCTGGTTCACCTACGGACAGCTTGCGGACATGGTGGCGATCTCCGAGTCCACACCAGGTCCGATGGGCGTCAACATGGCAACTTACGTTGGATTTACAACAGCCGGTCCTGCTGGTGCAGTAATTGCTACACTCGGTCTGATCACACCATCCATTATCGTGATCCTGATCATTGCCGGATTCTTAAAGGCGTTCAAGACAAACAAGTATGTTCAGAACGCTTTCTACGGACTCCGCCCGGCATCAACAGGTCTGATCGCGGCAGCAGGACTTTCCGTTCTGTCCTTGGTTCTTCTTCACAAGGACGCTTTTGCGGCAAGCGGAAAGATCACAGACCTGATCAGCATCCGCAGTATCGTTCTTCTTGCAGTACTTTATTATTTCACGGCAGTCTGCAAAAAGACGAAAGGACTCCATCCGGTTGCGTTTATTGCGGCATCTGCGGTGATCGGAGTTGTGCTTCGGTTCGGAGGAGTTTAAAATTTAAGTAAATATGTGCCTGTGGGAGAGCGATCCCGCAGGCTTTTTTCTTCCGAAAAACCGTTTGAAAAAGCTTGCCGGGACCGCATGCTCCAGGATGTTTTTCGACACAAAATTATAATTCGAATATATGTTCGATAGAAAACGCTTGCAAATCTGGAAGATTTAAGTGTATAATAGGAAAAGCTTGACTGAGAAACGTGGCTGCGGCATATACGCAGCAGTATGAAAAATAAAACAAAGCTGCGGCGGGGAAGCTTCCCTGCCGCAGTTTATGACTTGTATTGGAGGTCTTTACATGGCGAAAGCACAGTATAATGCTGACAGTATTACCGTACTGGAAGGACTGGAGGCAGTCCGCAAGCGTCCCGGAATGTACATCGGTGGCGTTGGAACAAAGGGCTTAAACCATTTGATATATGAAATCGTCGACAACGCGGTGGACGAGCACCTGGCTGGATTCTGTACGGAGATCACGGTAACGCTGGAGGCGGATGGGTCCTGTACCGTAAAGGATAACGGACGGGGAATCCCGGTGGAGATGCACAAAAAAGGCGTGTCCGCGGAACGTGTGGTTCTCTCCACGCTTCATGCAGGCGGAAAATTCGATAATAATTCCTATAAGACCAGCGGCGGACTTCATGGCGTCGGTTCTTCCGTCGTAAACGCCTTGTCTGACCGGATGAAGGTAAAAATTTCCAGGGATGGAAAAGTATATTATGATGAGTATGAAAAGGGACATCCGGTGATCGAACTGAAGGATGGGCTTCTTCCTGTGATCGGAAAATCAAAGGAGACAGGAACAGAGATCAACTTCCTGCCGGATCCGACGATCTTCGAGAAGACGAAATTTAAGGCGGAGTGGTTAAAGAGCCGTCTTCATGAGTCTGCCTATTTAAACCCGAACCTGGCGCTCCACTATGTGAACAAACGCGCCGGTGAGGAGGAGATGATCACCTACCACGAGCCGGATGGGATCATTGCCTATGTCCGCGAGTTAAACAACGGAAAAGAGCCGGTTCATGAGCCGGTGTATTTTAAAGGCAGTGTGGACCAGATCGAGGTGGAGGTGGCGTTCCAGTTCGTTGACGCCTTCGAGGAGAATATTCTCGGATTCTGCAACAATATCTTCACCCAGGAGGGCGGAACCCACCTGGTGGGATTCAAGACGAAATTCACCCAGCTGATCAACTCCTACGCGAGGGAACTCGGCATTTTAAAAGAGAAGGACAGCAACTTTACCGGCGCTGACACAAGAAACGGCATGACGGCCGTTGTGGCGGTGAAACACCCGGATCCGATCTTCGAGGGACAGACAAAGACAAAGCTTGCCAGCGCCGATGCGACAAAGGCTGTGTTCACCATGACTGGAGACGAGTTGGAAAGGTTTTTCGACCGAAATCTTGACACCTTAAAGGCAATCATCGCCTGTGCGGAGAAATCCGCAAAGATCCGCAAGGCGGAGGAGAAGGCGAAGACAAACATGCTTTCCAAGTCGAAGTTCTCCTTCGACAGCAACGGAAAGCTTGCAAACTGTGAGAGTCGTGACCCGTCAAAGTGTGAGATCTTCATCGTCGAGGGAGATTCTGCCGGCGGCTCCGCGAAGATGGGAAGAAACCGCCAGTTTCAGGCCATTCTGCCGATCCGCGGAAAGATCTTAAACGTTGAAAAAGCGTCTATGGACAAGGTTCTCGCGAATGCTGAGATCAAGACCATGATCAATGCCTTTGGATGTGGATTCTCTGAGGGTTACGGAAATGACTTTGATATCACGAAATTGAAATATGACAAGATCGTCCTGATGACGGATGCCGATGTGGACGGAAGCCACATCGACACGCTGCTCCTGACGTTCCTTTACCGCTTTATGCCGGAGCTGATCTACGACGGACATGTATATATTGCAATGCCGCCGCTCTATAAGGTAGTTCCGAAACGCGGAGAAGAGCGGTATCTCTACGATGACAAGGCGCTAGAAGAATATAAGAAGAGCCACGCCGGGGACTTTACGCTGCAGCGCTACAAAGGTCTTGGTGAGATGGACGCGGATCAGCTCTGGGAGACGACGCTAAACCCGGAGAACCGCGTCTTAAAACGGGTGGAGATCGAAGATGCCCGGATGGCAAGTGAAGTGACGGAGCTTCTGATGGGAAGCGACGTTCCGCCGAGAAAGAAATTTATCTATGATCATGCCGATGAGGCGGAGATCGACGCATAGAAGGAGAGTTTACCATGTCTGAAAAAATATTGCGAACTGAATATTCGGAGGAAATGCAGAAGAGCTATCTGGACTACTCCATGAGCGTCATCACCTCCCGTGCGATCCCGGATGCCAGAGACGGTTTAAAGCCGGTACAGCGCCGTGTTCTCTACGATATGAGTGAGCTTCACTTAGATCACGATAAGCCCCACAGAAAGTCGGCACGTATCGTGGGCGATACCATGGGTAAATACCACCCACACGGCGACAGCTCTATCTACGAGACCTTAGTTGTCCTGTCCCAGGACTTTAAAAAGGGAATGGCTCTGGTGGACGGACACGGAAATTTCGGCTCCATAGAGGGTGACGGCGCAGCTGCCATGCGATACACTGAGGCACGCTTAAAGAAATTTGCGGAGGAGGTCTACTTAAAAGATCTCGATAAGACCGTAGATTTCGTCGCCAACTACGATGAGACGGAAAAAGAGCCGGAGGTCCTCCCGGTCCGCGTGCCGAACCTTCTCGTAAACGGTGCGGAGGGAATTGCTGTCGGCATGAGCACCAGCATTCCGACCCACAATTTAGGGGAAGTTATCGACGCGGTAAAGGCCTATATCGATAACCGTCTTCTCACCGTGGAAGAGCTGATGCAGTATATGCCGGGACCGGATTTCCCCACCGGCGGGATCATCGCAAATAAGAGTGATCTTTTACAGATCTACGAGACTGGTGCTGGAAAGATCAAGCTCCGCGGAAAGATCGAGGTGGAACTCGGAAGAAGAAAGGCAGACCGAGACAAACTGGTGATCACGGAGATCCCGTACACAATGGTCGGCGCGGGAATCAACAAGTTCCTCATGGATGTAGCAGATCTCGTTGAGACGAGGAAGCTCACCGATGTGGTGGACATTTCAAACCAGTCAAATAAAGAGGGGATCCGCATTGTCCTGGAGTTAAAGAAGGACGCGGATGTCAATAAGATCAAGGCGGTCCTCTATAAAAAGACAAAGCTCGAGGACACTTACGGTGTCAACATGCTTGCCATTGACGATGGACGCCCGGAGACCATGAACCTTAAGCAGATCTTGAATACATTCCTGGAATTCCAGTACCGGAACATGACAAAGAAGTACAATGTTCTTCTCCAGAAGGAAATGGAGAAGAAGGAAGTTCAGGAAGGGCTCATCGAGGCATGCGATGTGATCGACCTCATTATCGCCGTTCTCCGGGGATCAAAGAACATGAAGGACGCAAAGGAATGCCTGATGACCGGAAATACGGAGAAGATCAAGTTCCGTGTGCCGGGCTTTGAGGCGGACGCGAAGAAGCTTCATTTTACCGAACGCCAGGCGACAGCGATCCTGGAGATGCGTCTCTACAAGCTCATCGGTCTTGAGATCCTCGCGCTCCAGAAAGCATACAAGGAGACATTGCGGAAAATCCGTGAATATAAGCATATTCTTTCCAACCAGAAGAATATGGATGTGGTGATCAAGGAAGACCTTGACTCCATCAAGGCAGAGTTCGCAGAACCGAGAAGGACACTCATCGAGGACGGCGAAGAGATGGTTTACGTGGAGGCGAAGGAAGAGGCGAAGGAAGTGATTTTCGTCATGGACCGCTTCGGCTATTGCAAGACCATGGACCGCTCCATCTACGAGAGAAACCAGGAGACCGTGGACAGCGAGAATGTCCGGGTACTTCCGGTGATGACGGACGATAAGCTCTGCATGTTCTCAGATACCGGAAACATGTACCAGGTGAAGGTTGCGGAGTTCCCGACACTGAAGATGAAAGACAAGGGAATCCCCATCGAGAACGTCAGCAAATTTGATGGGAAGACGGAGACGATCCTCTTTATGCTTCCGGCATCCGGATTTACCGGTAAGAAATTCCTGTTCGCGACGGCCCAGGCGGCGGTGAAGATCGTTCCGGGAGAGGAATTTGTAACAGCGAACAGGACTGTTGTGGCAACAAAGCTGGCAGAAGGGGATAAACTTACGGAGATCCGCGAGATCGGCACAGAGATCGACGGAACCCGCGACGTAGTCCTGCAGACCGTTGGCGGAATGTTCTTAAAGTTCCAGATGGAGGAAATCCCGGAGCTCAAAAAGAATAGCCGCGGTGTTTGCGGAATCCGGCTGGAAAAGGAAGATACGCTGGAACATGTATATCTGCCGGATATGGACGGAACCGCGGATTATAAAGGAAAAGAAGTTGCCCTCAACCGGCTGAAAGCAACAAAGAGGGCTGGAAAAGGAACGAAAGTTAGGTTATAATAGAGATAGCCGAAGGATGCTCGTGACATAATAAAACTGAAAACCATGGTTTGGACAGATCCTGTCCGCTGAAAAGGAGGAATCATATGAATACACCTACACCTCATATTGCCGCAAAACAAGGCGAGATTGCGCCGTCTATTTTACTTCCGGGTGATCCGCTCCGCGCAAAATTTATAGCTGAAAATTTCCTTGCCGGTGCGAAACAGTTCAATGCTACAAGAAATATGTTCGGCTACACCGGATTTTACCGCGACAAACCTGTTTCTGTCATGGGAACAGGAATGGGCTGTCCGTCTATCGGTATTTATTCTCATGAATTGATCGAAGGATACGGTGTTAAGACGCTGATCCGTGTAGGCACGACCGGAGCAATTTCTGAAGATGTCCATATCCGTGATCTTGTATTCGCGATGGGTGCCTGCACACAGACAAACTATGTAAGAGAATTCGGTCTTCCGGGCGATTTCGCACCGATCGCGGACTTTGGCCTTCTGATCAAGGCTGTCTTCCATGCAGAACAGGAAAACCTCCCGTATCACGTCGGAAACGTGCTGACCTCCGATCTTTTCTACGAGCCGGAGAAGAAAAAACACGAGGGACTCCAGTTTGCCGATATGGGTGTCCTTGCAGTGGAGATGGAGACAGCAGCTCTCTACGCGAATGCGGCACTGTCAAAGGCTCGTGCACTTTCCATTCTGACCGTATCTGACTCTATGGTGACAGGCGAGAAGACTACTGCAGAAGAAAGAGAAACATCTTTTGCGGATATGATCCACGTAGCTCTTGAGATTCTTTAATCGTTACAGTTCTGCAATGGCATTTAACACTTGCATTTTTTGTCGTTTTGAGTTAGGATAGACAACAACACAAGTGTTGCGCATAGAGACATATGTCCGCGACGGGTGGAAAATGGCAGGCTGGCAGCTGATACCGGCTGACGGGCTGAGATGAGGAGATATGTGTGATGGAAAAGAAACTTAGAGTTGGTATCCTTGGAGCAACAGGTATGGTAGGACAGAGATTTATCTCTCTCCTTGAGAATCATCCATGGTTCGAAGTGACGACCGTGGCAGCCAGCCCGCGTTCTGCAGGAAAAACATATGAGGAGGCAGTTGGAGGACGCTGGAAAATGACGACTCCGATGCCGGAAAAAGTTAAAAATTTAGTTGTTATGAATGTAAATGACGTGGATGCGGTATCCAAGACCGTTGATTTCGTATTCAGCGCCGTTGATATGACAAAGGAAGAGATCCTCGCTATCGAGGAAGCTTACGCGAAGACAGAGACTCCGGTGGTTTCCAACAACAGCGCTCACCGCTGGACACCGGATGTTCCGATGGTAATTCCGGAGATCAACCCGGATCACTTTGAGGTGATCAAGTTCCAGAAGCAGAGACTCGGCACGACCCGCGGATTTATCGCAGTAAAGCCGAACTGCTCGATCCAGAGCTACACTCCGGCACTCAGTGCGTGGAGAGAGTTCGAGCCGTACGAGGTAGTCGCTACTACATATCAGGCTATTTCCGGAGCAGGAAAGACCTTTAAGGACTGGCCGGAAATGGTAGAGAATGTGATCCCGTACATCGGCGGCGAGGAAGAGAAGAGTGAGCAGGAGCCGCTTAGGATCTGGGGTCACTTAGAAGGCGGCGTGATCGTAAAGGCAAAAGAGCCGGTGATCACATGCCAGTGCGTCCGGGTACCGGTATTAAACGGCCACACAGCTGCTGTATTCGTAAAATTCAGAAAGAAAGCTTCCAAGGAACAGCTCATTGAAAAGCTTGTAAACTTCAAGGGACTTCCGCAGGAGTTAGAGCTTCCGAGCGCACCGAAGCAGTTCATCCAGTATATGGAAGAGGACAACCGTCCGCAGGTTAAGCTGGACGTTGATTTCGAGAAGGGAATGGGCGTATCCATCGGCCGCTTAAGAGAAGACACCGTCTATGACTGGAAGTTTATCGGTCTGTCCCACAACACCGTCCGCGGTGCTGCAGGCGGAGCCGTTCTCTGCGCAGAGCTTCTCACAAAGCAGGGATATATTTCTGCAAAATAATATCGACGGATATCCGTTATCATCTGTCGATCAGAACGTAATTCATGGGCCCGCTATTTTTGCGGGTCCTTTTTACGCGGACAGCGAATCAGTACATATGCCTGTATATGACCTGATGCTGTTTCGTAACGTACCAAAGATGCGCACTTGCGCGAAGATGCAGCCTGTCGCAAGTGACCGCGCGAATGTGTCAAGGCACATTCTGTTTTATAAGGATCGAAACCGAGGAGGTAATTTTATGTCAGTGAAGAAAGAGCATTTTGGGGAAATGCCGGATGGAAGAGAGGTCAGTCTCTACACCATAACAAACAAGAACGGGCTCGAGGCATCCGTCACAGATCTCGGCGCCGTCTGGGTCCGCATGGTCGTTCCGGATAAAAATGGGGTTATGGACGATGTGATGCTGGGATTTGACGACGCAGTTGGTTATTTAAACAATGGTCCGCATTTCGGATCCGTTGTGGGACGGATCGCAAACCGCACCGCGAAGGGAAAGTTCTCCCTGAACGGGAAAGAGTATACCCTGGCGGTGAACAATGGCCCGAACAACCTGCACAGTGGTCTGGATTACTATGACGCGCGTCTCTGGAATACAAAGGAGGAGGAGGGAAACGCTGTCACCTTCACACTTTTAAGCCCGGACGGAGATCAGGGATATCCGGGAAACGCCATCGTATCCGTCACATATACGCTGACAGACGAGGATATGCTGACGCTGACATACCGTGTCCTTTCCGATGCGGACACGCCGGTGAACATGACAAACCATGGATATTTCAACCTTCTCGGCAATAATGGAGGTTCCGTCCTTGACCACAAAGCTCGAATTCTTGCTGATTTTTACACCCCGTCCGATGAGACATCGATACCAACCGGAGAGGTTCGCCCGGTTAAGGGAACTCCGATGGATTTCACAGATTTCCATGTGATCGGGGATCGGATCGATGAGAATTTCGACCAGCTTGTCATGGGGCATGGATATGACCATAACTGGTGTCTCTCCCATGTCCGCGGCGACTTCGGACTTGCAGCACAGATCTTCTCTGATGAGAGCGGCAGAGCTATGGACGTCTACACAGACCAGCCGGGCGTGCAGTTCTATACTGCTAACTGGCTTGATCAGGAGAAGGGAAAGAAAGGTGCGTTCTACCATGCAAGGACCGCATTCTGCTTTGAAACCCAGAACTTCCCGGATGCTGTCAACAAACCGCACTTCCCATCACCGATCGTGAAGGCAGGGAAAGAGTGGACGTCTGCGACAGGATACCGTTTTTATATTTATGAAAAATAATGACAACGATTCAGTACCTTCATGGTTACAAGCAAAAATCCATTCCAGATCGGCTGCGCCGATGAGATTTTTGCTTTGCATAAAACTACTAAGGAATTATTGATATGAATAATTTAAGTGAACGCAGCATCAAGATCCTGGCATCTATGGGACTGATCCTTACGACGATGATCTGGGGATTTGCCTTCGTGGTTATGAAAAATTCTGTGGATGTGATCCCGCCGACATACCTTCTGGCGGTCCGCTTTTCCATGTCCGCGGTACTGCTCGCCCTGTTGTTCCATAAAAATATGATGAAAGCAGACCGGGAGACGGTCCTCTGCGGCGTGATCTTAGGCGCTTTTCTCTGCCTGTCCTATCAGTTCCAAACCTACGGTCTGAAGCACACGACAGCAAGCAAGAATGCTTTTATCACAACGCTGTATGTCATCATCGTGCCGTTCCTCTACTGGATCGTCAGTAAAAAGAGACCTACAGGCCGGAATATCGCCGCCGCGTTTCTCGCGGTCATCGGTCTTGCGCTTTTGTCATTGCAGGGAGATCTCTCGATCAATTACGGAGATTTTCTGACGCTGGTCTGCGGTCTGATGTTTGCGGTTCACATGGTATTTATCGACAAGTTTACAGAATGCCACGACCCGATCGCCCTGACGGTGATCCAGATCCTTGCAGCAGCTATTTTCAACTGGATCTGCGCACCGTTTCTTGACGGATCCTTTGATTTCACGGTCCTGATGGATAAGTCTCTGATCGGGGGACTGCTATACCTGGCAGTCTTCTCCACCACAGTGGCTTATCTCTTACAGAACAGCGGACAGAAATATCTGAGCGCATCTACATCGGCGATCCTTCTTTCCATGGAGTCGGTGTTCGGAACTCTGTTTTCCGTGATCTTTTTAAAGGATGTACTGACAGGAAAGATGTTGGCCGGATGTGCGCTGATGTTCGCGGCAGTTCTTTTATCGGAGCTCCCGCAGAAGAAAAAATAGCAGCTGTGAAGTCAATATAAACAGGAAAGAGGTTTCATGGGAAAAGCACTATTTATCGCCGAGAAGCCCAGCGTCGCACAGGAATTTGCAAAGGCGCTAAAGGTTTCCGGGAGAAAAGGAGACGGATATATTGAGTCTGACCAGGCTATCGTGACCTGGTGTGTGGGTCATCTGGTGACCATGAGTTACCCGGATGCCTACGATCCGGCCCTGAAACGCTGGAGCATGGAAACCCTGCCGTTTCTCCCGAAGACATTCAAATACCAGGTGATCGACGATGTAAAAAAACAATTTAAGATCGTGAGCGGGCTCTTAAACCGGTCGGACGTGGACACGATCTATGTCTGCACTGACTCCGGGCGTGAAGGAGAGTACATCTACCGCCTGGTGGAGCAGATGGCCGGGGTAAAGGGAAAGAACCGCCGCCGTGTCTGGATCGACTCCCAGACCGAGGATGAGATACTCCGGGGCGTCCGGGAGGCGAAGGACCTTGCGGAGTACGACAACCTTGCAGCCTCCGCATATCTTAGAGCAAAAGAAGATTACCTGATGGGTATCAATTTTTCCAGGGTGCTCACCTTAAGATACGGCCCATCGGTGGCGTCCTACCTGAGGGAAAATCGGGCGGTACTGTCCGTCGGCCGTGTGATGACCTGTGTCCTCGGCATGGTGGTCCGCAGGGAGCGGGAGATCCGGGAATTCGTGAAGACCCCGTTCTACCGCGTCATCGGTTCCTTCGATGTCCCGGATCATGAGACCGCGGTCATCGAGGCGGAATGGAGAGCGGTGGAAGGCTCCAGATACTTCGGCACACCGGCGCTTTATAAGGAAAACGGATTTAAAGAGCATAGGACAGCGGAGGAGCTGATCCGCTTTTTAAGCGCCGACCCGATGGAAGGAACGCTCATCGCCCTGGATAAGAAAAAAGAGACGAAAAATCCGCCGCTTTTATATAACCTTGCGGAGCTCCAGAACGACTGTTCGAAGATGTTCAAGATCAGCCCGGATGAGACCTTAAAGATCATCCAGGAGCTCTATGAGAAAAAGCTGGTGACTTACCCTCGAACGGATGCCAGAGTTCTCTCCACTGCGGTGGCGAAGGAGATCTATAGGAATATCGGCGGACTCCGGAATTTCGGGCCTCTCGCGGACTTTGCCGCGAAGGCGTTGGACAGCGGAACCTGGAAGCTGATCGCTCGGACAAAGTATGTGAACGATAAGCAGATCACCGACCACTACGCCATCATACCGACGGGGCAGGGATTTGGAGCACTGAGAAGTCTCAATCCGCTGGCTGCAAAGGTGTATGAGCTGATCGGACGGCGTTTTTTAAGCATTTTTTATCCACCTGCAGTCTACCAGAAGTTTTCCCTGCGGATTGAAAAGCAGGGAGAACAGTTCTTCGCGGCATATAAGGTCCTTGCGGAGGCGGGATACCTGGAGGTTGCGAACGTCCCGTCCAAGAAAAAAATGGAAAATTCTGGAAACAGCCGGGGGGAAAATTCCGGCGCAGGACAGGAAACCCAGGCGGAAGAACTGGATCCAGGTCATGATGAGAAGGCAAAGAATCTTCTTGCCATGCTGTCCGGTCTGAAAAAAGGACAGAAATTAAAGCTTTTAAAATTTGATATCAAGGAAGGCGAGACATCTCCGCCGAAGCGCTACACCTCCGGTTCCATGATCCTTGCCATGGAGAACGCGGGCCAGCTCATCGAGGATGAGGACCTGCGGGCCCAGATCAAGGGAAGCGGCATCGGAACGAGCGCCACCCGGGCGGAGATCTTAAAAAAGCTGTTCAACATCAAGTATCTGGCACTGGTGAAGAAGACCCAGGTCATCACGCCGACACTTCTCGGGGAGATTGTCTTCGATGTCTGCCAGGCGTCCATGCGGCAGCTCCTGAATCCGGAACTCACGGCAAGCTGGGAAAAAGGCCTCACTTACGTGGCGGAGGGAACCATCACGCCGGATGAGTACATGGAAAAGCTGGAGCGTTTTGTGACGCTCAGGACAAACGGTGTCAAGCAGACGAACAACGCCTATATGCTGCGGCCGTATTTTGACGCTGCGGCTCAGTTCTATAAAAAATAGCAACAGATCTGTTTCAATGCTGCAGCCGTTTGCAAAAAGCTTATCGAAAATGCTTTCGGCGGTCCAGCCGTAAATAAATGCTGTCTGGCAAGATGGCAGATTGGAGAATCATTATGAAAAAAGAAGAGACTAAGATCGTCGATCTTTATGACCTTTCCCACACCCAGGCTGCGGATTTCCTCCGCCAGTTTACCTACCCGTGGGAGGCACTTGCCCATATTAAAGAGTTCATCCTCGAACTCGGAAAGACACTCCCGGAGGGTGAGTACGAGAGGCGCGGGGAGACCGTATGGGTCCATAAGACCGCAAGGGTGATGCCGAGTGCGTTTCTCGGCGAGAATATCATTATCGGAAAGGACACAGAGGTCCGCCACTGCGCGTTCCTCCGGGGAAATGCCTTAGTCGGAGAGGGAGCCGTCGTTGGAAACTCCACGGAGTTAAAAAATGTGATCCTGTTCGATAAGGTCCAGGTTCCGCACTACAACTATGTGGGAGATTCCATCTTAGGCTACCGCGCCCACATGGGAGCCGGTTCCATCACCTCAAACGTGAAGTCCGACAAGCTTCTCGTGAAGGTCCATGCGGAGGACGGCGATATCGAGACCGGGATCAAGAAATTTGGTGCGATGCTCGGTGACTGCGTGGAAATCGGTTGTGGTTCTGTTCTGAATCCAGGAACTGTTATTGGAAGGAACTGCAATATCTACCCGTTATCCAGTGTCCGTGGATGTGTGGATGAGAATTCCATCTATAAGAAGCAGGGCGAGATTGCCAAGAAGGTGCAGGAGTAATTGATAACTGCAAAAGGAACGAGGCAGTGAAAGAACGATCCATGCGATGATTTTTCTGCAATATGAGATGCAATAATAAAAAAAAGAACCACGATATTTATCTATAAACTCATATGTTGAGTTTTAACAAATATCGTGGTTTTATTTTTAGTATGGGAACCTATACTCTTAAATCACTTCGTGCCAAAAATACGGTCTCCGGCATCTCCGAGACCCGGACAGATGTACGCGTTCTCGTTTAATTCACGGTCAAGGTGTCCGACATAGATCTGTACATCCGGATGTGCCTCGTGGAGTCTCTTTACACCTTCCGGGGCAGCGATGATGCACATAAATTTGATATGCTTTCCGCCGTGCTGCTTGATGAAATCAATAGCTGCAACTGCGGAACCGCCGGTAGCGAGCATCGGGTCTGTGACAACGATGGTTCTCTGCTCGATCGGGTTCGGAAGCTTGCAGAAATATTCATGAGGCTCGTGAGTCTCTTCGTCACGGTAGAGACCAATGTGGCCGATCTTCGCGGACGGAACGAGGGAAAGGACACCGTTTACCATTCCGAGACCTGCGCGCAGGATTGGAACGATGGCTAATTTCTTGCCTGCAAGCATCGGGGTCATACATGTCTCGATCGGAGTCTCGACCTCAACGTCCTCCAGCGGCAGATCGCGGAGCGCCTCATAGCCCATCAGAGTTGCAATCTCCTCAACAAGAGTACGGAACTCATTTGTTCCTGTGGTCTTCTTTCTTAACATGGAGATCTTGTGCTGAACCAGCGGGTGGTCAATATACGTTACATTTTCCATTAATAGATACCAGCCTTTCTGTGATCTGCCAAAGCCTATAGACCGATTGGCGGATCATGTTTTTTCCTTCCCTCTATCATACCAAAATGCAGGATAGAAATCAACCGGATCGTTTTTCGGATGCACGACAAACGCATGAATGATTGTCTACCACCAATTCTGTTTTCAGCTATTTTTA
>OATU01000660.1_pt1 | contig 27746 bp, 28 predicted proteins | sample 1516711 | NCBI WGS metagenome assembly OATU01 (sample SAMEA2579971, study PRJEB22360) | human gut metagenome | biome: human gut; feature: human-associated habitat; material: faeces | place: Denmark | collected 2008/2010 | reverse complement strand
TAGTCCTCCTCCCGCGGGTTTTCCCCCCTCGCCATGCTTCCCCTGCCTCTGCTCGAGCCAGGAGGATACGCTATCGTTGAACTGTCACAGGCAAACGATACAGAACTTTATGGTTTTGTTTCTGCTGTTGACGGCATCCTGGTCAGTGACCTGGTGGGAACCCGGGAGGAAATCAGGGAGGCCCGGGAAATATTCCTCACCATTAACAGCGCGCCTGAACACGGCTGGACATGTTATGAACCGCCCTCGTTTAACGGGCCTGACGGCAGAGGTCCCCTGCCACTGGAAACCCTGACAGGTGCAGGGAAATATCCGGCAGAAGCACGCCTTCACCCCGTATCCCGTGGGCCACAGCTTATTCCGGTATTACTCATACTCACCCTTCTGGGTACTGCATGGTATGGCTGGCAGTACTATGAACGCCTGAAGGCAGAAAAAGCAGCACTTGCTGAAGCGGCACAAAAAGCCGCAGAGGAACGGATCACACCACCGTGGCTGAGTATGCCGGAAACCGGAGATTTTATCCGGGGATGCAGTGACGTATGGTCACGCCTGCCGGTGTCGGTCGCCGGCTGGCGATATTCACTCGCCGAGTGTGCTGCCACCGGGAACAGCGGCAATCTGCGTGCATCATATACAAACATCGCCGGGACGACAGTGACCGCATTCAGCCAGCGGGTCAGGGAAATTTTCAGCATCCGGCCGTTTATGGTTATGCCGGACGGGAATAGCGGTGGTTTTGCCCTGCCGGTCACCTTCAGTATGCCTGAAACTCCCGTTGCCGTTGAGGCATTACCGGAAAACACCCTCCTGCAGGAACGGCTGACCACACTCGCCCGGTCGATGCAGCTGAAAATGGACTGGCAGGAAGTCAGCAACAGCTTCACCGATGAAGACGGAAATACCATCCAGCCCCCCTGGAAGGAGTATGACCTGCAGATACTGACGACACTTCCGGCGCACCAGGTGGCAGAGCATTTCAGTGAACCCTCCGTCCGTTTTATCTCCGTAACAAGGCAACTGGAAGAGGGTCGTTTCCGTTATCAATTCACAGGTAAATATTATGTCCAGTAAAACAAAAGCTCTTCTGCTTTCCGTCCTGATCCTGCCGACAACGGTCGCGGCCAGCACCATCAGCAACATGCAACAGAATAACCGGCAACTCCAGGTGGAACAGATTCAGGAAGAAACTGCACTGTATGAAGCCATGCTGGCAAGAGAAAAGGTGCGACATGAACTCAGAACCCTGGAGCAGGGAGAACCAGCTGAGCCTGTGCATTCACAGGAAAGCAGTTCAGCCGTCACGACAGATACCCCTGCCCCCATTACCGGTATTCCCCGGCTGACAGAGATATCCGGAGTTCACCCCCAGATAACCGCCAGGATACAACTGCCGGGCGGACAAACTGCTGATGTAAAAGAAGGGCAACACATTCCCGGCACCACATTCCGCGTGGAAAAGATCACCACTGACAGTGTTGTCCTTGAACAAAATGGTATCAGAACAACACTACAACCCTGACTCAGTGCCGCCATTTACAGCCGGCTGTCGGAATAGATTATTCCCCCGGCCCTTAATCACAAAAAAAATCGTTTCCGGGTACCGCTGCCCGTAAGGAGATTTTATGCTGGCACCTGCAGACCAGCCACCTGATGACATTCTGGATTACGTGGTTGTTGATACAGATAAAACAGGACAAATTCATGTCAGAGTGGTGGAAGGAAAAAAACACCTTCGTGCCGTCCAGGATTATCTGACCCGCCTGTGCTCCCGCTATCCGGGTAAAGTATCCCCGTTTGAGTTCACCACACTTGATGTGATCGCCCGACTCAGGCAGGAGACGGTCATTTCCGGGGTGGAAAACGGAATTAACCCCGTACAGCAAAAAATGCTCGGGTATATCAGCCATGCGGCCACCCTCAGCGCCTCAGATCTTCACATCACGCCGGGGCGTGACAGTACGGATTTCACGTATCTGGAGGCCCGTGTCCACGGAGAGCTGGAGCTGCTCGATATCGTCAGAAAAGATGAGGGGCTGGAATTACTGGGGGCCACCTATTCCGGAATGACTGACGTCATAAAGGGAACACAGTTTGATCCCGGTGTCCCCCAGGATGCCCGTCTGGCTGAAAGATTCCTGAAACTGGCCGGACTGTTTGGTGCGCGCTACTCCCACTATCCGTGTGTGGGCGGACTCTATGCCGTACTGCGTCTGATCAAGGATGACAGTCAGCATATACCGACATTCAGTATGCTGGGGTATCACCCTGAGCAGGAGCGCGCTGTCCGAAGGATGCTGCAGCGACCGGAGGGCATCGTGATCCTCTCTGGCCCCACCGGTTCCGGAAAATCCACCACGCTGAGGACGGCTTCTGCCGCCTATCTGGAACAGTATGGCTTCAACGATACCGGAGGGATCCTGCTCCCCCGGCGACGTCTGTTCACAATAGAATCACCACCAGAGGGGCGTATCCCCGGTGCAATTCAGACGGCCGTTATGGATACCGCTCAGGGCTGGGTCGATTCTGTTAAGTCCGCCCTGCGCCTTGATCCTGACGCTATCCTGAACGGGGAGATACGTGACCATGCCTCCGCCATCACGGCGATAAAAGCCGCCATGACCGGTCACCTGATGCTGACCACCCTTCATGCTAACGACCCGATAAATATTCTTGAGCGTCTGGAAATGGAGGGCGTTCAGGCAAGGATGATTGCAGATCCGCAGTTATTTATCGGCCTGCTCAGCCAGCGTCTGGTTCAGGTGATATGTCCCCACTGCCGCCTCCCCTGGCATGAGGTGGAGAGCTCCCGGACGGATGAAGAACGACGCCTGGTGGAAAACTTCTGCCAGCCCGATGCCGTGTATCTTCGTAACCATAACGGCTGCCCACACTGCTGGCGTGGAGTGAACGGCCGGACCGTCATTGCAGAAGTGATTTCCCCGGATGCGAAGTTTTTCCAGATTTACCGGGAAAAAGGCCGGATTGAGGCAAAAACCTACTGGCACCGGGAGCTCGGCGGTATGACACGAAATCAGCACCTGCTGGGCAAAATCAACAGTGGTCAGGTCGATCCGCTGGCTGCGCATTACATATCCCCTGTAGACGAGGACAGCTATACGCTGCTGCACTGATATGAAAATTCTGGAAAGACTCAACAATACGGAACTGGAACTGTCCGGCCTTAACCGCTGGCTGGGCAAAAAGACGTTCAGGCGGACTACGTTTTACGAGTCCCTTGCAGGCATGATCCGGGACGGCACACCGGTTATGCGGGCACTGGAGTTCATCTGCGATGTGGAAACGGATTTTGGTAAAAAGAAAGGGCAGTCCGGCCTGTATTTTCTGGCGACAGACTGTATCGCCAGCATACGCAGCAGTGGTCAGCTCTCTCCGGCCCTGAAGGACTGGGTACCCAAAGATGAAATTGCCCTGATCCGTAACGGTGAAGAACGAGGTGATATCGCTGAAGCCATGTTTCAGGTCGTCAAAACGGCAAAAGGACGACAGGAGATGATTAGCAGTCTGGTGAGTGTCTGCCTCTATCCGCTCATCCTGCTGACACTCTGTGTGGTGAATATGTATAACGTTCATACCCGGGTTATTCCGATGATCAGCGCCTTTGCACCGGAAGAACGCTGGTCAGTACAGATGGTCATTCTGGCCAAATCCTCCGGACTGGTTATCGGTTATGGTTTGTGGCTGCTGGCAGGACTGCTGCTGCTGGCAATTCTCATCAGGATGTCATTCAGTCTGTATACCGGTCCCCGACGACGGTATCTTGATCGCATCCCGCCATGGTCCCTGTATCAGACTTTCCATGGCGTGAATTACCTTTTTAATATTTCATCCATGCTGCAGATAAATATTCCTTTATCTCATGCCCTTACCAGAATAGAAAAACATGCAGAACATAACCGATGGTTAAAATCACGAATAAGTGCTATCAGAAAAAATGTCTTATCCGGTCAGTCACTGGCACTGGCCATGAAAAACTGTGGTTATGACTTTCCGTCAAAATCCTGTGTGAATAATCTTCTTTTAAATTCAGAAAGGGAGGACAGTGTTGCCAGTATGGCGCTTTATGCAGACCGCTGGCTGGAAGAAGCAAAAAAGAATGTCAGAAAAAGCGGCATTATTATTACTGCTATATCAGGTCTGCTGGTATTTCTCTTCATCATCAATATGGTCAGTGCCATTTACGGCATCAGTGACATGCTGAAGCAGTAAACACAGCATCCTTTATATTCCCCTCGATCCAAATTCTGTTTTACCAATCTCAGGAGCTAATATGAGCGTCATAACCTCTTCGTATTCAGAACATAATATTCGTCACCTTCAGAACGATGATAAAGGCATGACCCTGCTGGAAGTTCTCGGTGTTCTGGTCGTCGCTGCCATTGTTATTGGTGCCGTGATGGGACTGATGTCCGATACCCTGTCCTCTTCAGACAACCAGAAGGAACTCAAAAACCTGCAGACAATCGCCACCAAAATGAAAGCCCAAAAATTCCAGGGGCAGTATACAGGTACTGACTACGTCAAAATCCTGACCGAAAGTGGTGGCCTGCCTGCCGATATGATCGCCGGTGGTAATAAGGCGAAAAATGCCTGGGGTGGTGCGGTAACCATCAAAGTCAGTTCAGATAAATACTCCTACGTTATTGAATCCAGCAATGTGCCGAAGAAAAACTGTATTGATCTGGTCACCAGCCTGCGCAGTTCATCCATGTTTACAAAAATCAACGGCAATGTGACGAATAAAGTTGACCCGTCTACAGTATGTAACGCAGATAAAACTACTATCAAACTGGAAACCAACAGTTAATCATTCATCAGCGCCCGCCCGGGCGCTTTATTTAAGGTCACTGTATGAACAGGTTATTTATCCTGACAGTGATTTTTTCACTGTTATGCTCACTTCCTTCCGCACAGGCATCCCCACAGGACAAACAATATGATCGTTGTTTTATTACCGCCGGAAAACGTTATTCCATTGATCCAGGATTACTCAAAATTATTGCCCGCAGGGAAAGCAGTCTGAATCCCCGGGCCATTAATCATAACAGGAATGACAGAGGAAAAATTATCAGTACCGATTACGGGATAATGCAGATTAACTCCACACATATTCCCGGGCTGAAAAAAATGGGCATTATCCGGAGTGAGAAAGATCTGTTGAATAATGTCTGCCTGAATATTCAGACCGGAGCATGGATCCTCGCCCGGCATTTTCAGCGATGCGGCGTAAACTGGGAATGCCTCGGCAGTTATAACGCCGGCTTCAGTAAAAGTAACACTCACCGCCGGATGAAATACGCCCGGCAGATTTACAGCGCTTACATGCAGGGACGTTAGTCCGGGAGAACTGCCATGCTCCAGATAATCCCGGCACTGCTGGTCGCCATAACCGTGGTAATACAGTGTCTGGCCGTTCAGATGAGTCGCTATCGACTCTCCCGGATGAATGCCCGCCCCCCTCACCATGGGCTGGCGCTGATGAGCGGGATGCTTGCAGCTGCCGCCATTATCCTGCGTCTTTATCAGAATGACAGCGCTGTCGGGGTGCTGTTTATGACGATAATGACCGGATGTATGACACTGATGACCCTGACGGATGCTGCATCCTGCCGTCTTCCCCGGCCCTTCACCATCATGTATCTGATAAGCGGCAGCGCATTTCGTCTCTGGCAGGGAGACTGGCTGACAGGCCTGTGCAGTGCAGGGTTCTGGTTCCTGCTGTTGCTTCTGTTCAGGCAATACACCTCTTACCGCAGGAAAACAGAAACCATAGGCCTGGGCGATGTTTTTCTGATTGCCGGTATTGCCATCTGGTCCCCGCCGGGAGACATCCCCTGGATTGTCGCAACGGCAGCAGGCGGAGCCTTACTTTATCTGTGGTGTAACAGACAACGACGCATTACCAGAGAACTTCCCTTTGGGCCGTTTCTCTGCGCGTCACAGTACGCATTTACTTTTTATCCCGGTGGCCTTTGGTAATACCGGAGGGAACGACTATGCAAAAAGACAACGATAAAGGTTTTGCACTTCTTGAAATTCTGGGAGGACTGGTTGTCATCAGCCTGCTCATGCCGCTGTTCTGGTCTTACATTGAAGACTACCTGAATGAAATGCGCAACCAGAGCGCCGCATTTCATGCAGATGCCTACAATACTGCAGCCAGGACCTACATCGCCGATAACAATGCCCGCCTGCATAGCGGAACGCTTCCTGCCACCTTCACGGCGGATGAGTTAATCCGGAAAGGATATCTGAAGGGTCTTAACCGCTCGCCCTTTGGGCAGAGTTATACCACCGGCATCCGTCGTAACACGAGTACCGGTCGTCTGGAGGCCCTGACCTGCTCCACCGGAGGGGAGAATATCAAAGACGATGCCCTGCGCAGTATCGCCAGCCTGCTCCCCGGTCTGGGCGGATTTATAGGAAAAAATGGCACAGCAACCGGTGTTTTTGGTGGATGGACAGATAAACCCGGCGACTATGGACTCAGCTGCAATGGCGGGCACATCGCCATCGTAATGATGGGTGATGACCTGCAGGAAAGCGATCGCCTGTATCGCTTTCAGGTACCGGGACGACCGGAGCTGAACCAGATGAACACGGCCATCAATATGGGAGGGAACAACCTGAACAATGCAGGAAACGTCAATGGACAAAGTGCAACACTGAAAGGTGATGTTACAAGCGAAAACGGCTGGTTAATCACCAAAAATGATAAAGGCTGGAAGAACATCACCTATGGTGGCGGTTTTACGATGACAGACAGCCAGTGGATACGCGCAGTCGGTGGTAAAGGAATTATAACCACAGGGGAAATCAAAGGAGGAAAAGTCAGTGGGGGGACAGTCCGGTCTGACGGTCGCCTTTCCACAGGTGAGTATTTACAGCTGGATAAAACAGCCGTAGCAAATACAAAGTGTTCACCAGATGGACTTGTAGGCCGCGACAGCAAAGGGGCAATACTTTCGTGCCAATCCGGTGTGTGGGTTGGCTTTGAATCCTACCCTGTGGGAAGCCCTATCCCGTGGCCATCTGCCACTCCTCCACAAGGCTATCTGTTGATGAACGGCCAGTCGTTTTCCTGTTCCCGGTATCCTCAGCTTGCCCGTGCTTATCCTAGCTGTAAGTTACCCGATCTGCGCGGTGTTTTTATCCGTGGCTGGGATAACGGGAAGGGACTTGATGGTGATCGGAACAGACAGCTCCTGAGTTATCAGGCCGATCAATCAGGCGTCTATCACGAACGTGGCGGATGGCTGAAAGGGCATCATAGTGGTATGCCATACTGGGCACAGGGGAGTACCACAGAAATGCGTCCCAAAAACATTGCATTCAACTACATTGTTAAAGCCAGCTAGGGACTCACATCTGATAGGTATACACAGAGAAAACACCGTTACCACAGGCGTAATTTTGTGTTGGTCTGGAGATGATTTGATATGACGCTCCCACTGGCACGGCAAATGAAATAAATCTCCGGGCATATCAGCTGGTCAGCAAACTCGATGCCAGGCGTAAACAGACCAGCAAAATTTCCCCTTATTTTGTTCCCTACCCTGCAACTGTCGGGTGCAGAAACGGGCTGTTTGTCGTGACACTGCACGATTTCGACCTTGAAACCCGTGCAGAAACCCGGGGACTGGCAATATCTCATGCCAGCATGCTCAGTCACCTCCTGTCCGAATCCTTTTCATTCGCCCTTAAAACAGAGTTGCAAACACTCTTGAAACACACTCGATCATAACGATCGAAATAACTCGCTTCCGTTTAAAAAACACTCTCTTTAGACTCAATTTATGAACAAAACACGCTGACCCGCATGGAGGTGAAATGAAAACTGACAGCACAGGTATTGCCGCCCGTATGATGCTCTCCCTGGACAGGGAGCGAATTTGCGAATGCCTGCTCAGTCATCGCCAGCTGCAGTCCACACCCCTGCAGGTTCGTTATCCGCAGGGAGTCAGGGATGCCCTTGGTATCATGAGCGAACAGCTTTCTCTTTCCGTCTCTGACCTGACGCGTATCCTGGTCGAAGACGCGTTAAGTGAAATGTTTCTTCCTGCAGATAACATCGTCCGCCGTCTTCTCAGCAGGATGGAGCACATCATGCAGGCACATGATATCAGCGCAACAACGATGGCTGCATTACTGGCCCCCTGGAATATCCGCCCTGCCGTCTTCCGGGAGCCGGACAGACTCACTGACTATCTGACCGGGGAGATTCTTGCAGCACTGGCTGACTGGTTTTATCTCAGTCCGGAATGGCTGAACGGCAGGGTGCATTATCCACTGTATCGTCCGGGAGACTGGCCAGCCACACAGGAGATATTCTGCAGGATTATTTCAGCCCGCGAGAATATGGACATTATTCTCTGGCATGGTTTTCCGTTTGCCGGAACGCATTCCGGAGAATATTGCGGCGTTCTGCTCAGGCAGAAAAAAGAAATTAATAACACCATTATTTATCCGGTACTTTCGTTATATCCGGCCAGAATGGATATAGAAAAAGAAGGCTGGTTTCAGATGGCCCGAAAAATATCTCCGGATATCCCTGTTCGCGCCGTAACACTCACTCCGGCACAGGCAGAATATCTGATAACAGGAAAAATATTACCCACTGCGTTATTCAGGGTTCCGTTATCCCCCTGGTAATAATACTGAGCAATAAACCGGAATAATACACCAACTGTTTTTAATGGCACAGCCGTGCCCTCTGTTGTTATACCCAAAATACCTCAATACAGGAAACTGAAATGATGATGAAAAAGCATATTACCCGTACTCTCATCGCGTCTGCCGTTTTATTTTCCTTTAATTCGACTGCAGCAACGTCATATTTTGAAGCCCGCAATGATGCGATGGGAGGAACGGGGGTTGCCTCCTCTCACTATGGTGTGGCCCCACTGGCAAACCCGGCACTGCTGACAAAATCCGGTGCAAAAGATGACTTCAGTCTTCTGCTTCCGTCCGTGGGTGCGCAGCTGTCCGATCCGGGTAATATCGCCGACAACGCCGACAAAATCAGCGATGACTGGAAAGCCTTCGACCGTGCCGTCGACAGCCACTCCGGGGTACCGCAGACAGCGGCCCGCCTGAAAGAGAGACTGCAGGACTTCCGGAACACCCATGCCAGCGCACAGGCCGGGGTATCTGCTGTGGCGGCCCTTCCCGGTGATACCCTCGCTGCTGCACTGATGCTGAAAACGCTCGGGACTGTCAGCGTCGACGGTAAAGTCAGCGATGCCGACCTGAACTATCTGGAAAGCATTGCAGACAGTGGCAGCCAGGATGTGGATAAAAACAGACTGACCTCACAGGCTTTTGCCCGTGCCGCACTGATCACCGATGTGGGCGTTGCGCTGGCCACTGAACTGGAAACGGCCGGACAAAAATGGTCACTGGGCTTCACACCAAAATTCCAGCGTGTTGACCTGTTTAACTACAATACGCTGATCAAAAACTATGACAGCAGCGCATTCAAAGGTGACCGTTACCACAACACCCAAAACGGTATTAACGCTGATATCGGTGCCAGCATGGACCTGGATGACAACTGGACGCTGGGTCTGGTCGCACAGAACCTGATCCCACGCAGCATTGAGACCAAAGAGGTACATGGTGTCACTGAAACCTTCAGGATCCGTCCGCAGGTAACAACCGGCGTATCATGGCACAACGACATGTTCACCACGGCACTGGATGTGGATCTGACCCCGGCCAGCGGCTTCACATCAGACAGCAAACGTCAGTTTGCCGCCGTAGGTGCTGAGTTTAATGCCTGGAAATGGGCACAGTTACGTACCGGTTACCGCCAGAATCTGGCCAGCAACAACGGCAGTGCATTCACTGCCGGGATTGGGCTCTCACCGTTTGATGTGATTCACATTGATGTCGCCGGCCTCGTGGGCACCGACAACAACTACGGTGCCATTGCTCAGTTACAGTTCACCTTCTGATTATCACGCCCCGGGACGCCCGGGGCTTCTGACCTGAATCTGCTCGTTTCCGCTCTTCTGGCCACTCACCGCCAGTCCTGTTCATTATTTTCCGGATAAAACCATGCAAAAAAAACGTATCACCCTTGCAGGGGGAGTTGCCATGCTCTGTCTGAGCGGCTGTCATCTTCCCCCGGATAATACCGCACCGGCCAGGAAGTACGGTGCAGCTTCTGAAGTCGCTGTCACACGACATGCACAGTATCAGTTGTGGGAGCAGGGCACGTATTCTGCAGCCCTGCCTTCCCGCCAGCCCGGAGGCAGCCTGCAGGCTCACAGCGGGCGGGTTTCCTTTGACTGGGAAGGCGATGCTCTGGAGCTCCTGAGCGAGCTGGCCCGTCTGCGCGGACAACAGTTCAGTTACAGCGGCGTGCGTCTTCCCCTGCCCGTCTCACTCCATGTACGCGATATGACCTTCGCTGATGCCCTTCGTCTCACAGAGGCCCAGACTGCCTGGCGGGCAGTCCTCTCACAGTCAGCCGGGCGTTTACATCTTTCCTATATGCCAACGGAGAAAAAATGAAAAAACAGGTCTGTCTCCTGCTGTCCGGGCTCCTGCTGGCAGGCTGTGGCCGGCAGGACCATCGCCCCCCTTCCCCCCTGCCGGTATGGCAGGCCATTTACCACCGCCGGATCTCCGGGCATGGCTGACGCCCACTGACAACCAGGATGACGGCATTTCAGACACCCGTCGCCAGATGCTCACGGACGCCGGACGAACGCTGGGATTCCGTGGCGGAAAAGCACAGCGCTCATGGGAACTGATTCAGGCACTGAATGCCCGGGAAAGTACACTGAATGCCCTGTATGACTTCCGTCCCCTTATCAGCAGGGAAGGCTGGCTACCCCCTGTTATTGATGAAGCGCAGGATGTTGCTCACATTCAGCCTGACCAGATAAGAACCGCGTCCCGTGTCTGGACCATCCTGCGCCCCGAACGTTTTGTCAGTAACCCGCCGGGCTGGCGTGACTGGCTTCTGCGGGGGCTTTCCACTACCGCCACCCCGGGAACTGAGGGCCGTGTTGTACCGGAAGACCGCGCACAGCGCAGACTCTGGGAAAACGCACTCCGCCAGGGCTGGCAGGAAGGCCGTGACAACGCTGACCTCACCCTGGAAGCCAACCAGAAACGCCTGACCCGGGATTACCGGGGAATGATGCTTTATGCCCTGCTCTGGCGTCAGGGCATGATCACACGCCCGGATGTGACTGAACAGCGGCAGACCGTCACCGGTAACGGCAGGAAACTCATCACCGGAGACCACGTCCGCCGTCTGAAGACACACGCGGAATTCACCCTGCAGAAATCACGCTGGCGTCCGGTCGTCAGCACGGAAGGAGCCCCCGATGAAATTACCCGATGAGTTCGGCACATTCCCTTTCGCCCGTTTCACGGCCGAAGAGTTTCGCTATTTTTTTGCCTGGTGTGCCCGACACCGCGTCAGTGATATCGATCTGACAGGCGGCTCACCGGTATCTGTCAGTCGCTTTGGACGGCGGGTACGTTCGTCCGCACATCCTCTGCCGTCCTCCATCATGATGGCGCTGAGTGATGAATTGTTTGGACGGGAAGTCCTTCCCCGGGTGCTGTCCGGTCATCCCGTGGACCGTACCATTCAGGTCAGCGGTGATGCCTCCGGTCGCTACGGTCTGCAACGGGGGCAGCGTGTTCGCCTGCGCTGTCATCTGATTCAGGGAACATCAGCAACAGAAGAAAAAGTAATCTCCGTCACCATGCGGGTGATCCCGTCCGATATTCCGGACATCCTCACCATGAATATTGAACCGGACCTGCTGGATGCCATGCTCCGGAAAACCGGTCTGGGTTTCATCTGCGGAGAGACCGGCTCCGGTAAATCCACACTGGCAGCGGCACTGTACCGCTACATTCAGACGCATTTCCCCGACCGCAAAACGGTGACCTATGAAGATCCGGTGGAATACATTCTGGGGGGAGAGAATGACCTTCTGCCACCCCATCAGGCCGAAATCGGGCGTGATGTGGAAAGTTTTGCGGCAGGACTTCGCTCTGCCGTTCGCCGTAACCCGGACATCATCGGTATCGGTGAAATCAGGGATTATGAAACGGCAGATGCAGCCGTCCAGGCAGGTAACACCGGTCACTTCTGCATCGGCACCATGCACACCAAATCACCCGGTGAAACCTTTGCCCGGCTGCTGGGGTTATTTCCCCCGGAAATCAGGGATTCAATGGCAGCCGCCACCCTTTCCCTGGTGCAGTTCATTCTGGTGCAGGTCCTGGTCAGAACAAATGACGGTGGCAGACAGGCCGTCCGGGAATACATCGTCATAACTGACGAACTGCGTGATACGCTCTCCCGGCAGTCCCATGCGACATGGGGGCATTACATTGATGAAATCATTCGCAAGGAAAAACGGCGGATACGGGATCAGGTTCTGACCATGTATCAGACGGGCAGCATTGAGGCATCAGAAGCTGCGCTCTTCATCCCGGCCGGAGAATTCCCCAAATGAAACGCGAAGGCTTCTGGCGGGATGTCACTCCGCCACTGAATATTTATGGTGTCCCGTTGCCGTTTACCATGATTTACCTGCTGCTGTTTCCGTATCCGTCAAAAACAACATTCTGGGTGTGCAGCGGCATTTTGCTGTTTTTTGTGCTCCTGGGGTACTCAGGATGGACTGTCCGGACGCTCTGCCGGCGTCTGTACAGCCTGGTGCAGGGTAAACAGGCGTCAGGCCGTCCCTGGTGGTACCGGCATCGCACAGAATTACCCCGTGAATGGCGCGGAACGGAATAACCCTCTTTTGTTCATCATCCCGGCGTATCACAACGCCCTCATCTTTAATCCCCGGAGAACGACATGAAGTCCAGATATCGAACCTGGCTTGCTGTCCCGCCTGAGGAGACAGAAGCCGTAAAAAATGCAGTTCCCCCGTTAAATGGCCGCAAAGCTGTCGCATGGGATCCAGAAAAAAAGCTCTGGTATGCCCGGGCGGGTACCGAACTTTCACTGCTGGAGCGCTGGTTACCCCGGCCACAGGAACTGTCGATGGATGCCGGCGATCCGGTCACTGAATTTGCTCAGGTCCTGGAAAACGCCGGGCTGGTTATTCAGGGATTGCCACAGATGGACGGAGCCATACACAGAGTGGCCACCCGGGATGACAAAAAAGGGGCCAAAAGTGGCGCATACAGGGCCTATCTTGATGGTCGTCCCGCCGGCTGGTACCGCGACTACCGGAGCGCCGATGACAGTCCCACAAACTGGGTATTTTCCGGCGGAGAACAACACGATCCTCTGGCCAGACTGCATCTGCGGGCATTCGCTCAGCAACAGCGCGATGATAACGCTCGTAAACTGCAGCAACAGTATAACAAACAGGCCGGCTATGCCCGCTCCTATATTAACAGGTTGCCACAGGCAACAGCACATGAATACCTGACGCGCAAGGGCATCCGGGCCGCGCCTGGCGTGCGGCTGAACAATAAAAATGAGCTGGTTATTCCCTTCAGCAACGGCCGGGGAGAAATACGTTCGTACCAGCGTATTCCGGTCACCGGCGGGAAGGATGCCCGCATTCTGAAAGACTCCGAGAAAACCGGCAACTGGTTCACCTTCGGAACCCCGGAAAATGGCCGCCCCCTGTTATTTGCGGAAGGTTACGCTACTGCCGCCTCCCTGCACGAAGCAACCGGCCTTCCGGTTCTGATGACAGTTGATGCCAGCAATATGATTGCCGTGGCAGAAAATGCCCGCCAAATCTGGACTGACAGCCCCTTTGTCTTCTGTGCCGACAACGATCATCAACGGGAAATTAACAAAGGGGTTTTTAGTGCAACAAAGGCCGCAGAAGTCACGAATGGCGAAGTCATTATTCCGGCCTTTACGGAGGCGGAAAAAGCACAGGGACTGACCGATTTCAATGACCTGGACGCCAGCCGGGGACGGGACAACTTTCAGAATGCCATGAATGCACAGTTAAAACATATCGGTATCCCCACACCCAACAGTGACACTGCCGACCATCGTGAGGCTGTCGTGATCGACAACCTGATATTCACACCGGTAAAAGATGAGAAGCCACAAATGTCCCCTGAAAACAGACAGAGCACAGCCCCGGAAACGGAGCTGGCGACACAGGATACGCCTTATGACACCCACTCCGACGATACAGAAAACCAGGCATATGAAGATGACTATGCCGCCTATGCATCCCTGCAATCAGTAACTGCGGAGACGTTATCCCCGGATAAACCACTGGAGAATATTGCGTCTGCCGCTGATACCGGCACAGAGAATACCTCTGTGCCTACCGCTGGCGACCAGGAAGACCTCAATACAGACGCCACAGGTACAGACACCGCTCACAACAGCGACACAGCAGAAACAGGAACGCTTCCTGAACCTGCCGGGATGCAGTCCGTGCAGCAGGCAACCACTGAACCGACCGCAGAAGATAAACCACACGAGAACGTTGTTTCCGCTGCCGATACCAGAGAAGAAAATGCCCCTGTGGCTACCGCTGATACCGGTGAAGAAAATGCCTCTGCCACCACCGCTGACAACCAGAGCACGCAGGCAGAAGAACATCCCCGGAGTAAAGACACACCGGAAACCTCCCTCTCCGACGCGGCCGGGACCCAGCACACCACCACAACGCAGTCTGAAGAACAAGTGCAGGTTTCCATGGCCAGCGCTGACGACTGGAGCGCATTTGCGGAAGATCTCAACGCTGACACTCCGGGGGCCCCCACTGTTCACAACACCGACAACGCGGAGACAACCCCAGTTTCTGACCCGGCCGGGATGCGGCCAGTTCAGCAGGTGACCACTGAACTGACGGCAGAAGATAAAGCACAGGAAAAGAGCGTTGCGTCTGCCGCTGAGACCGGCGCAGAGCACTCCTCTGACATCACCGATGACAACAGGAACGCACCCGCTGAGGAGCTCAATGCCGATGCCACGGTTGCTGTTCACAACACCGGCACAACAGAAACAGCCTCACCTTCTGAACCTGCAGAAACTCAGCCAGTCCGGCAGGCCACCGCTGAACCGACGGCTGAAGATAAACTGCAGGAAGAGCGTCTTGTTTCCGCCACTGAGACCAGCACAGCGAATGAAGCAGCCCGCCCTGAAACGCCATCGCTTTTCAGCCGTCTGCGCCGTTTTCTGACCGGTGTGAAATCACGCACCTCAGAACCTTCCGTTATTCAGGAGAAAAAGCCCACGGAGGCTGAAACAGCAACAGAGGAGGTCGCACCACCATCACCACCGGAAACCAGCCCGGAAGACACATCGTCAGCGGAACCGGACACGATTATCTTTGCACCCCGCCGTCCCGACAGTCCGCAGCGGCACAACCTGGACGAGATCCTTAAAAATCTTACACACAAAGAGTTTCCCGACAGGACTGCGCTCTACAGCGTTGACGGTGAACCCGCCTTCCTGGACAGACTCTACTGTCTCGAAATGGTGGATGGCGCCAGCGCGGATGACAAAAAGGTCCTGGCTGCCCTTGCTGTGGCCACCAACTTCTATGGCGGCGTTATCGAGCTGACCGGCAGTGATGCCTTTAAGCAAAAAGCCATGCAGCTGATTGTCGAATACGACATCAAGGTTCGCATGAAACTCCCGGCCCAGCGGGCAGCACTGGAAAAAATCCGCAAGGAAAAAGAGATGGCGCATGATGCCATTGTCACCCACAGACCCACGCCGGAACTCAACCGCCAGTCACCGGAAGAGACAACAATGGCCCAACCGGCTCCCCCTGTGTCACCGAAGGCAGAGGCTGAACAAACAGCAGGCAGTACGGCTGAAACACCGCATCCGGAAGCGCCGGTCACGGCAAAAGCTGAAGCCCCCCGGGCCGACAGACCGGAACAACCCGCCGCCCCGTCGTCTGCGCCAGAAAAAGCCCCTGTCAGTGCACAGCCGCAGCAACCCGACACACCGGAGGAAGAGCCGCCCGGCAAGCTCAGCCCCGGTGAAAGTGTGACTGCCGTCCTGACAAACTACGGAGAAAAAGAGTATGCGCCCGGAAAAGGGCGCTGCTTTTTTGTGGAACTCACCAACCGCAGTGGCAAACGGGAATACTGGGGAAACGGCCTGGAAGAACTGGTCAAAAACCATCAGAAGGGTGACCCCGTCACACTGACACTGCAGGCGAGAGAAACATTCCGGCTGTCCGGTGAAACGCGGGATCGTATCCGTAATATCTGGGCCATAACCCCGGTCAGTAACGGCATTACCGTTAATAATGACCAACCTCATGCGGGTCAGCATACCCTGGAGTTTCCGATGGCAACATTCAGCCAGGTGATGTTACAGATGCAACAACACTGGCCACAGATAATGCAGGAAGTTCGCTCCCCCAAAAATCCTCCCAATAATCTGTACATTGGTGAAGACAGGCAACCTGCATCAGCACCTCAGGATCAATCAATGCGACTCCCCCTCGCTGGTAATGCCCCCAATGAACTGATACCAGCCATCGCCTCTGCCGATAAGGACAATCGTCAGTTGAATCTTCTGCTGGTCCACAGCGCAGATGATCATCTGCAGGGCGTGGTCCGCCTGAACGGCACCCTTTACCCGGCACTGGCCACCCCGTCAGCTGACAACCGTCAGCTGGTTATCAATGCCCTGACGGATAACGGTCTGCAGTTTGCCGGTTACGGTGAAGCTGTTAACCATGATGAGAATAATCATCAGCGTCCGTCCCCACAAATAATGCAGTTTCACCTGAAGCAACAGGACTCCCCGTTGTTTGCCGCCATCCACAAACCGGAAGAGCAACCGGACAAGCTTTTCCGCTCTCTGGGTTTTGAGCAGACCTGGAAAGAGTGGTCTGACAGCCAAAAGGCGGAGGACAGGCAGGAAAAAACTCTGCAACAGGCACAATCCCACAGCCCCGGCCGATGAGCCGGTAAGGACGACCATGAACATGAAAAAAACGCTGCTGGTCATACTGACCGGCATCACCCTGGCATCACCGGTGGCAGGTGCCGCCACCTGCCGGGCGGGGGCCGCTGCCGAAGCCGGCAGCAGAGCCGCCTGGGAGCGGGCGCGCACAGCCAGCCAGGCATGGTCACAGCGGGAGAATGACGTCGCCTCCTCCCTGCAGTCCTGCCTGTCCCGCATCAAGGACATCAGTATCACTCTTCCGCAGTTCCCCAGCCTGGACAAGCTCCTCCGCGACCTGGAAAACCAGGTCTGTGATGCCGTCGTGGATCGGGTGAATGACCATCTTCCGGGGAATATCGACCCCTGGAAAGACTACAACCTCTGAACAGGAGCACCATGAGCGAAGCACAACCCACCTCCCCTGTCTCACCGGAAGCGGATAACAGCGGAGATATTTATAACCCCGTGCTCAGAACCATCGCACAGTCAGAACAACGGGCCGCGCTGGTACCCGGTCTGGTCAGGGCGTTGCTGTACAGCGGCGCAGCACTCTGCATCAGCCTGGTGGCTAATGGCATACAGTACTGGCATGCCACCGGCGTGACGCGCGAATACTTTGCCACTGACAATGGCCGACTGGTCCGTCTGGCACCAACCAGCCAGCCGGCCTGGAGTCAGAGCGACGTCATGAACTTTGGCAGCATGACGCTGAGCGAAGCCTTCAATCTCGATTTTGTCCACTACCGAAAACAAATCACGACACAGGCCCCCCGCTTTTCCGAAGCCGGCTTTGCCGGCTATGTGAATGCCCTTCAGGCCTCGAACATTCTCGACACTATTAAAAAGGAGAAATTTAACCTCACAACCACTATCGGGGCAGGTACCCTGGTCAACCAGGGACAGATGGAGAACGGCGTCTGGTTCTGGAAATTCCAGTATCCGGTCAGGATGCGCCTGGTCGGTCAGACCAGCACCCGCCCCGAACAGGCCTTCACCTTTGAAATCACTGTCCGGCGCGTTGACCCCCGCATCAAACCCGGCGGCATGGAAATCAGCCAGATGGTTTCCCGTAACGCCGCAGCAGGAATCTGAGACTCATATCATGCACATACATCATCTTATTGGCGCACTGCTTATTGTGTGCGGCACTGTCACAGCTGCAGATAACCCGGGCTGGAAAAATGCACGAAGCCCGCAGACCGGCGGAAAGACCGCACAGGCAACCGGGAACACCCCGGCAGGCGGTCCCCCGCCAGCCGCACAACTCCCGGGAAACCTGCCGCCTCCCGGCGCTGCTCTTGTACAGGAAGGCGCATCGCTGGATTCTCCCCTGAATGCCAGTGAAATTCGTGAACTCCGTGGGATAATGGCCGATAACGAACGGGCCATCAGTGCCCCGCTCACCAGTGTGGTGCCCCGTATCAGTTCCCTCACGGTGAATCTGTCTCCGGGGGCCAGCCTGCCCCTTGTCCGTACCGCTCTGCATAACGTCAGCGTGGTGACCTTCACGGACGTCAACGGCAGTCCGTGGCCACAGTCGGATCCGCCCTATAACGCTGCGCCCGGTCACTTTGACGTGCAGTTCAACGGCAATATGGTGTCCGTCACCCCCCTGCGCGCCTGGGCTGCCGGGAATGTGACGGTCTATCTCAAAGGATTGTCTGTACCGGTCATCCTGAATATCACCAGTGGTGAAACGGACACCACTACCCTGAGTCAGGAAATCGACAGTCGTCTGGATCTGCGCATTCCCCGGCGGGGACCTGCCAGCCCGGTGGTGTCCATACCGTCAGAAAAAATTGCCCTGCATGACGCCACTCTGCAGGCCTTTCTGGACGGTGTGCCACCGGATGATCCCGCCATCCGCCGCCTGAAATTCTCCGGTAACGTCCCGGACACCACCATCTGGCAACACGGCGATGATCTTCTCGTGCGCTCACGGGCCATGCTGCGGGATGAATTTGAACAGACGCTGGCATCGGCTGATGGTACGCGGCTGTGGAAACTGCCGGTGACCCCCTTACTCACCTTCTCCGTGAATGGTCAGTCCGTTCACGTCACCCCGGAACTGGAGTAAATCATGAGCGCAGAACAAGAACAGGACACAGCCGCAAAATCCGGCAAAAAGCTGTCAGCCCTGCTGGTTATGGGGGGCGTGATTATCATCGGGGGCGGATACCTGCTGCTCACCTGGCTGTCCCCCGAAAACGCTGCATCGCTCTCGTCAGTCAATATCAACAGCACAACGTCCGGCGGCGGACGGAACGTGATGGAGACACAGCACTACCGGGATTTACTGCGGGCTGACAATGAACGTGGTGCTGCAGAAGCGTTACGTAATAACGAGACGTTTATCGCCAGTCTGCCCCGGGGACTGGATACCGATACCGGAAACGATCAGAAAAGGGATAATCCCCCCGATGATCAGTCAGGCACTTCCGGGCAAAACGCATCCCCCCCTCAGGAAGATCAGACTGCCCGGGAAAAACGGCGTGAGGCATTACAGAAACTGCTTGCCCGTATCAATACACAGCATCAGGATGCCCGGCCACCGGTAGTGGCAGGGGCCCAGTGGGGCACCCCCCGGCCCCCGGGGAGGGGCCCCAGCCATGTGGAGCACCACCGGCACTCCCGGGACAGCCCCACATGCGTCACCGTCCGGTACCGTTACATCACAGCATCCCCGTCTGCAGGAGACGAGTCTGGCAACACCGGCTACACGTCAGGGGATCCAGCTGATACCGGCACTGACCCGCGTACCGGCTTACATCGACACCGAAGTGGACTCTGACAATGCGGTCTCCCGTGTGGTGGCCTCCGTACCTGCCGGCCCATGGGCCGGGGCCGTCCTCTACAGCCAGGACGCCAGACTCGCAGGTCAGGGAATGGATATCCACTTTGACCGGATGATGTGGCGGGGCATGTTTCTGAAGGTGAATGCATATGCCCTGAATGAACGAACAGGAATGTCAACCGTGGCCAGCGACGTGAACCACCGCTGGTTTAAGCACATCGTTCTGCCGTCCGTACTTGGCGGGGTGGGCAATGTCGGAAGTCTTTACAAAGACGCCAACACACAGATCCTTCAGGGAAACTACGGCAGTATTACCGGCAGGGTGGGAATGCCTGATGGAGAGGCGCTGGCCGGCGTCATTGCAGGTGGCATGGCCGAACGGGGCAGCCAGCTCAGAAACATGCCGACGGGGGCAGCCACCTGCTGACCCGCCAGGCAGAGAGCGAACCTTACCGTCAGGTGACAGTATCACGGGGCGAGGTCGTCTCCATTCTGTTTGTTGAGCCGGTCATGAGCAACGATATCAGTACGCCGTCCTCCGGCACTGCCCCTTCTGAGTCCCCCTCCTCCGGACGTCCGCTCACCCAGGCGGAGGCAGAGCACCAGGCCTCTGACAGGATCCGGGCGGCGGTCCTCCGTAAACAGAATGAAATGCAGCAACGCTACGGCATACAACAGGAAAGTTATCCATGAAAAACGAACATGAAGATCCCGGCAGCTTTGGCGAAACGACGGCACCGGCATCCGGCAAATCCTTCCTGAAACGCCAGTATATGGGATACAGCCTGCCGGTCTGGGCCGGCTGTGCCCTCATCATCCTGGTCGCCATCTGGTACAAGTTTCTGCGGACACCCTCAGAGCCCCCTGCAGATGCAGGCTTTGCTGTCACACCGCCCGCTGCTGAGAGCTGGGCAGAGCCCATGACCATGACGGAGTCCGGGATCGGAAACAACATGCCCGCACCGCCGGTTACCCCACAGGCAGACATGCAGCAACTTGCCCGTGATCTGAAAGCAGAGCTGGACAGACGGGATGAGGAAATCCGGCGCACCCTGACCATGCTGAAGGACAGTATCACCACCCTCAGTAACGCCATTCAGAAGGATGAGGCCTGGGCACAGGAAACCCGTCAGTTGCTTGAGGAGACCCGTAAGCAGGTGCATACCCTGCAGATGCAGGGAGCACTGCCAGCCCCGACCGGGAATAACAGACAGCCTGCGAAAACCCTGCCTTCACCTCTGCAGGGCATGAAAATCATGTCGGTGGAGAAAGGCATGGCCTGGATCCGCTGGCAGGGCAGTGCCTGGGCAGTACGGGAAGGCGACAGTCTGGGAAACATCACCATCACCCGGATTGACCCGTCCAGCCGGGCAGTCATCACCTCTGCCGGTACATTACGATGATGAGCATTGATGCCCTGACAGCCATAGAGAACTTTGCCAGCGGTATTTTCAGTGCAGGCATGGAGTTTCTCTTTACCTGGGGAGAGCTGCTGGGGATTATCGGCCTTATCGGTCATCTGATGCGCGCCCGGGCAGAAGGACGTCACAGTATGGGACCGGGAAAATTTATTGCCGGTATCTTCATCTGCGGCATGCTGGTCAGTCTGCCCTCAATGATCAATGCCGGTGGTACCCAGATGGGCTTCAGGGCAGATTCTTTCGCCCCCATCGCATACGTGCAGCCGGGCTCCTTTGGTGCCGCTGCCGGTGCCGTCAATGCCATTCTCTCACTGGCAAAACTGGCCGGCGTCGGTTTTGTCATGAACGGCATATCCATCTGGCGCAAATCACTGCTGGACGGGCACACCGCCCTGAGCGCCAGTGAATCCATCAGTAAAGGGAACGTCAAGTTTGTGGCCGGCGTTCTGCTGGTTTTCAACGACCGGGTTATCGATGCCACTCTGGCAAGCCTCGGTATCGCCTTCTGACCCCTGTATTTTTTCAGTAAATCAATCTGTTAATAAAGGAGACACTATGTCACGACTTCGTGCCATGGCGGCGCGTCTGCGCGCTGCATCTGTTTATGTTCAGTTATGCCTGATGGCCTGCCGTGACCGGCTGGTACGCCTGTTACTGCTGCTTCCCGTGATGCTGCTGCCCCACACCGCAATGGCAAATACCCTCTTCGATATGATTAAAACCGTTGGCGATGGTGCCAGAGGCTCCAGCAGTTCGTTTGTGGCTATCGGTCAGGTTATTGGCCTGGTGCTCTTTATCGGCGGACTGCTTGGCCTCAAACAAATCGGTAAAAAACCCGGTGCAGGGCTGGCCTGCCTGCTGTCAATTCTGGTCGGCGTCTGCCTTGCCGTCGTACCGGAACTGATGGGCAGCGGACAGAAAACGCTCGGTCTTTCTCCGGTTTCAATCAGTTAATCCGCAAAGGCACCGGGAAACCGGTGCCGTCTTCACACAATGAGGAGGACCAGACCATGTCCTGTGAGCTACCCCCTTTCACCCTGCTCAGAACAGAGCACGGCAACGTGATTGCCCGCGACAACCGGGATAATCAGGAGTTTGTGTTTGCAGAGTGTTACTCCACCGCTATAGCAGCACTGATTCTGGCTGCCGTCACCCTGTATACAGAGAGAAAAGCGTATGAAAAAGACCCCGCCACTCATCGCCCCGGTCCGGGAACGATGGCTTTTCCCGCTCCCGCAACCGGACACGGTATTCAGCGGTGAAGCCTTGTTACCACCGCCAGTGCTCTCAACAGAGGGACGCTGCCCCTGCTGTCGCAGGACCGTCACCCACCGCTTCATTCTGGAAGATTCATGGCCATTACAGCAGATGGCTGACACCTGCCGGGATACGATCGTCCTGCTGGAAAAAAACCTCACCCGGGTGATGCGCCTGAAAAAACGTCCGGTACCGGAAAACGCTGACGAAAAAAAGAAACACACCCGAACCCTGCAGGATGCGGAGCGGTCCCTGGCACAGGCCCGCCTGTCGGCCAGACGACTGGCCCTGCGTCATGTGGAAAAGTCGCAAATCGTCACAACGGATGCACTCAGCGAAAATGAAAGTGACCTGCTGCAGCCGGAAGGCCCGCCCTTTCATCTCTGTGCCTTCTGCCACGCCTGGCACTGTCTGAACGGCTACGCTGCCGCACAGGGAGTGATGGTCTGGCTCCCCGATTTGCATCCGGCTTCGGTGGTTGCCCTCAATGCGCGGGCACTGCAGGAGATTTTCAGCGATAACCGTCAGCGGGTCAGGCAGGGACGGGCAGTCCTGAATGCCCTGGTACAGAACCGTCTGGCCGTTGAGGAGAAATTCCGCACCTGGCGTCCGGCGGATTTTGCTGATGCCCTGCGCCGCTGGCCGCCGGCACAGCGTAAAACGTTGAGGGAGAAAATGGACGGGGTGGCGCTCATTCTGCTGCCGGATTCGTTTCCTGACAAAAAGTACGTCATGTGACACACACCGCTGCCGGTGACGTTTTGCCGGATATCAGTTCTCCGCAGATGCATTCCGGCACTTTATTATCCGGTCGCTGACTGACGATATTCCACCTGACGGAGATGAAAAAGAGATTGCCCGGTTCATTCGCCGCCAGCAGTTTATTTATCCGGGTGTAATCACACAGAAATACGCCCCTGCCCCTCAACATATTATTTATCTTCTCTGCTGTTTTTTCATGCCACATCCCCTGCTGTGGCATCAAAAAATATAAGACCGTGATGATTCATCCTTACCGGAGTGCCCCATGCCATGAATATCAACCGCATTATTTTTGCCATTGAAGACTGTATCAGTACCCTGTCACGGTATTCCGTTTCCGCATTCTTCCCCGATTACTGTGATCTGCACACCGTCATCGGTCTGGACCAGCAGGACCGCGAACGCCGCCCCTGGCTGAAAGCCCCCTACATTGCCACCACAAAACAGGGGTATTACCTTTCCGTCTTTGAAATCAGCGGTGCCCTGAAAGAAATGGATGAAAACCCGGACCAGACGGCCCCCGGGACACTGGAGTCACTGATTGCAGCACTGGCTGAGCGAATGAACACGGCCTGGAAAAATTCCGGCCACAAAATCAGTTTTGTTTTCGAACGCGATCCGGAGCGTGGAAGGGATGAAATCGAAGCCATGCTCTTACCCCAGCGAAAATCCATCGCACGCACGGGGATCCTGCTTCAGGACGTCCTGGATGAAAAAGTCACCACACTCACCCCCTGGCTTGTCCGGGAGCGCTGCTGGCTGACCGTCTGGAGCTCTGAAGAACTGCTGAGCCGGACCGATCGCAAGGACCATCAGACCCGTGTCAGGAAACTCGCTGAACACGCTCCGCCAGCCCGTTTTGCGCAGGATCCCTGGCGCTGGACACTTTCCGCCCTCAAAATACGGCATGACGCCTTACTGGACACGCTGGAGCAGGCCCTGACACATGATTCTGATGGCCTGCTGATTCGCCTGATGGATATCCATGAAGTGGGACGGGAAATCCGCCGCCAGCTGGAGCGCAACAGTACACCGGCAGTATGGCAGCCTCATCTGCCTGAAGATGCCCGTCCTGCCGGCTGGCGACAGGGCGGGGATACCTCTGTATTCCACGCACCGTCGCTGAATCTGCAGTTATTCACCACACAGCCTGAAACACACGGCAGCCTGATTCAGGCCGGTGAGCTCTGGCACGGTATGGTCGCCATTACCCTGCCCCCTCAGAATCTGCGGACATTCAACCAGCTGGTCAGGGATGTGCCCCGTGCAATCCCCTGGCGTATCCGGATGGATCTGATGCCCGACGGCATGAAGGCGCTGGGGGTCAAGAAAACCCTGCTGACCTACAGCAGCTTTATTCCTCCTCTCCGGCCCATGTATGACTCGGTAATGATGCTGAATGACATCAACAAGCATGATCCGGTCTGTATCATGACCATTGTTGCCACCACATGGGGAAACAGCCGGGAAGTCTGTACCCGTAACCAGGCTCTCCTGAAATCTGCGCTGGAAGGCTGGGGGGTATGCGGCACCACCACCACCTTCGGTGATCCGAGACGTGCCTGGGTGAACACGGTTCTGGCAGCCTCCCACAGCTCCGGCCCGATCCCCCTTTACCCGCCCCTTTCACACGCCCTTTCCCTGTTTCCCCTGAACAGGGCAGGCTCTGTCTGGCGGGGACAGGGAAATCTGATGATGCACACCGAAGACGGCTCTGCATGGGAGGTGGCGCTGGCGTCATCACAACAGAACAAGCACACGGAGCTGACACCCGGCGCACCCGGTCTGGGCAAATCGGTACTCATCAACGCACTGTCGGAGATCCAGATAGCCTCAGCCCAGAAGAATCTCCCTTTCATTGCCTATATCGACAAGGGATTCAGTGCACAGGGACTGGTACAGCTTATCCGTGACAGCCTGCCTGAGCAGAGAAAGGACGAAGCCGTGGGGATCATTCTGAGTAATGACCCGGACCACACCCGCAACCTGTTTGATGTGATGTACGGGGCCAGAAAACCCGTCACACCGGAAAAGAACTTCATGGTCTCCGTCCTCTGTGCATTGTGTGTGGATACCGGCACCGGTCAGCCCTGTAATCCCGGCGACACCCGGCAAATCATCAGCAGCCTGGTGGACCTGGCCTTCCGGGAATATGGCGAGAATAACCCCAGACTTTACCGCGCAGGTACGGAACCCCTGGTGGATCTCGCCCTGGAAGAGAGCGGCATCGCTGAACAACATGATGCCGGATGGTGGAATGCCGCCACCTGGTTTGAAATCAGGGACATGCTGCATATTGCAGGGAATATCCCCGCCGCCCAGCGGGCACACTACCAGGCCATGCCCCTGCTGGCTGAAATGTCCGCCCTGCTGGGACAGCCGTCCATCCGGGATGTGTTCGGCACCGTTCAGCGTGATAACTCGGAAGAGCGGTTGCTGGACTACATCCGCCGTGCCCTCGATCAGGGACACAGTGACTACCCGATGATGTCCGGCTGTACCCGGTTTATGCTCAGCCCCGACACCCGCGTGGTCGCCGTTGATCTGAACAATGTTGCCGGGGACAAGACACCTGCCGGACGTCTGCGCACCGGTATCATGTATCTGCTGGCCGGGCAGATCGCCGGCGGGGATTTTGTCCTGCCGCAGTATCAGGAGGAAATACGGAAAAATCTCGACCCACGCTACCATGAGGTGATTTTCCGCCGCATTGAACAGCTTGATCAGGAGGTCAAGACCAAAGTCTATGACGAACTGCACAATGCAAAAGGGATCAACTTCATCTGGGAAGCCCTGGACACCCAGGAGCTGGAGCAGCGTAAGTTCGGGATACGCACGGTGCTGAGCACCCAGCTGCTGCAGCATTATCCTCCGGCCGTGCTCAAATCCGCCAACACCCTGTGGCTGCTGCGTTACCGCCCTGACGAAATTCCGTTCCTGCGGGATAACTTTGGCGTCCCGGAAGTCACACTGCGGCGCTTCCTGAAAATGCCGGAAGGGGCCGCACCGGACGGCAGCGGTGTCCCGGTACTGGCTGTGTTCCGTGTAAAAAACGGCACGCTGGCCCGGATCCTGAAATTCACCCTCGGTCCACTGGAGCTGTGGGCACTGAACTCCTCTCCTAAAGACAGCGCCCTGCGACGTGCGCTGACGCAGGAGGTGGGGTCACTGCGGGCACGCCAGATCCTGGCCGAACACTTTCCCCGGGGTTCAGCCACCTCACTGATAGAACACCGCGCCCGCACACATGACAGTGAAAACGTCATCCATGAGCTGGCAGCAGAACTCATCCGTAAGCAGGGATATAACCTCTGATGTACAGCATTCATATCACCCCCCGCTGCCGGCGTCCTGCCCGGGGACAGGTCTTCCTGAAAACACTGCGCGTGGACGGTGACAGTTTCAGCTTCACCCTGCCGTCCGCCTGCTTCACACTGCGACCGTCCCCCAATCCCCGGGTCATTTTTGCCAGTGACAGACGGGCTGACGGGGAGATGAGTGGTATTCGCCTGGCCCTGCCCGGAGAGACAGGCACGCTGATAACAACGGCCACCTGGCAGGTTAACGTGCCGGAGCGACCGCCTTTTGATATACAGCATGTCATTCACTGGCTTCTGCCCGCACCACTCACTGCGCTGATGTCTGACAACACCTGGCTGTGGCCGGATGTCCCCGGCACACCGACACTCACAGCCGGAGACTGGCCGGTCATGGAAAGCGACACCCCGACACTGAAACGCGTGAAGCGTCGTACCTTCACGCTCATCGATAACCGTAACCGTCAGGGATGGATCACGCGCCGCTTCCAGTGTTTCCCGCTGGCTCCGCTGCCGGAATCACTCAGTCATCGCGTACCAGACATCCTGTATCCCCCGAAAACGGAGAAAAAAGAATGCAAAGACAATCTGCAACCACACTGCTTGCACTCCTTGTAGGCTGTGCGGTTATCCCTGCCACCCATGCCTACTCTGTGAATGTTGTGTCCAGTCAGCCGGTCACCCGACAGATCATGCCGGAGCTGGCCACCATACAGGGCATCATGGAGGAAATGGTCCGTATGCAGACGGCCACCGGCACAGCCATCACCCAGAACTCAGAAAAACTGGCCACCGTCATTGCCCAGGACGGGCAGGCCACCCGTCAGCAGATGATATTCAGTAATGAAACACACCGCCTCGAGGAGGCCAGGAAAAGCTTCAGCGTGCCGGACTCCATCTGCAGTGAATCCGCGTCCGGCATTGCAGCAGAAAGCCGCCGGGCAGCAGCGTCTGCAGCGGCACGTCTGAGTCAGGGGGGAGGGGTCAGCAGTAAACCCATCCGGGAACGTCTCTCCCGGGCTGCGGACTCCCCGGTCCGCGAGGCGTATGACAGTGCCGGCATCCACGCCGGTTACTGCACGGAAGCGGAGTATGCCCGCTTTGGCGGAACTGATGTCTGCCCTGCCGTGGGCGATCTGCCGGGCGGAGACAGCCAGGTACGATCGCTCTATCAGGGCGCAGGCACAGCAGATACCCCGGCCGCTCTCACCTGGGATCAGAAACAGATTGATGCCGCGACGGCTTATATGAAAAACACCGCCAGACCGTCAGCGGGTCGCGCCCCGGGG
>OATU01000653.1_pt1 | contig 27985 bp, 29 predicted proteins | sample 1516711 | NCBI WGS metagenome assembly OATU01 (sample SAMEA2579971, study PRJEB22360) | human gut metagenome | biome: human gut; feature: human-associated habitat; material: faeces | place: Denmark | collected 2008/2010 | reverse complement strand
CCCAAGTTTCAGCACTATTCTGGCTCATATCCTGAGCTTGTTTCGCAATTACCTAGGGGATGTTATCAATATGAATAAACCGCAGGATTCAGAAGTGTCACTTTATGTGGCAGGACAACCGTGGTTCCAGGGGCAGCTGGGAGTTTACAATAAGAATATCGCGGTAAAAATCGAAGACCGGGTAGAAAGACCGGGAAGCGAAACGGCAGGGTAAGCGCAGGACTGCAGAACAGCGGACTGAGCATATAAATGAAAAAGTAAGAGAAGAAGTGAGGTAACGAAAATGGCAAAAATTTTATTAGTAGATGACGCAGCATTTATGAGAATGATGTTAAAGACAACACTGACACAGGCAGGATACACAGATATTTTTGAGGCAGAGGATGGAGTGAAGGCGATCGAAGTGTATACAGCGGAAAAACCGGATCTTGTGTTTATGGATATTACAATGCCGAACAAGGACGGACTGGAAACATTAAAGGAAATTAAGGCAATGGATCCGGCAGCGACCGTTGTCATGTGTTCTGCGATGGGGCAGGAAGCGATGGTAATGGATTCCATTAAATCCGGAGCAAAGGACTTTATTGTAAAACCATTTAAGCCAGAACGTATTTTATCTACCGTTAAGAAAATTATTGGCTAAGAGTAAAGGTGGGAGAAAAGATGTCTTTTTTAAGTTCTTTTGATATCAGTGCATCGGGGATGACTGCACAGAGACAGCGGCTTGATATTGCAGCAGAAAATATAGCAAACATGAATACGACAAGAACTGCGGAGGGGGATGCATACAGGAGAAAGATGGTTGTACTGCAGGAAAAACCTTCGGTTTCTTTCCGGTCAGAACTTCAGAAGAGGATGGGAACTGCCGCACCGCAGAAGGGTGGCGTGCAGGTGACGCAGATTGTGGAGGATCAGAGTGATTTAAAACCGGTATATAATCCGGGACACCCGGACGCAGATGCAAATGGATATGTCATGATGCCGAATGTGGATCTTGTCAAAGAAACTGTGGACAGCATGTCTGCTACAAGATCTTATGAGGCAAATGTGACAGCATTTAATGCGATCAAACTGATGGCACAGAAAGCATTGGAAATTGGTAAATAGAAATGAGGGTGACTTCCCGGGAAGGAGAACATAAATAGTATGGGTTCTAATTGTTTTAGTACAATGGAAATAGATGCAATCGGCGAAATATTGAATATCAGCCTCGGTGCTTCTGCCACAGCTGTCTCTACAATGCTTAACGCAAGAGTAGATATTACAACACCGGTTGTAAATGTTGTAGGCAGAGAGGAGTTTCGGATGGACCGGGTTGAGCCGGCGGTAGGAGTTGAGATTACTTACATATCCGGTCTGGAAGGAAAAAATGTCATGCTTCTGAAACGGCATGACGTGAAGGTTATTGTTGAAATGCTGATGGGCATGGAGATGACAGATGAAGAATTTGAGTTAAATGAGATGAACATCAGCGCGGTCTGTGAAGTGATGAACCAGATGATGGGCTCATCTTCCACAGCGCTCTCTGAGTTTTTAGGGAAAATGGTAAATATTTCCACACCGATTTCATTTGAAGTAAAAAATGAAGAAGAATTTATTGAAAAATATTTTACGGACGATGAGCCGCGGGTTGTGGTCGGATTTACGCTGAAAATTGCCGACAAGCTGGAAAGTGAGTTCTTCAATGTGATGCCGATCCGGCTGGCAAAAGGTCTTGTAGAAGGCTTTCTTCCAGAGGATCAGATTGTGGATGTATGTCAGGAAAAGGAGAATGAGAAGCAGGAAGCGGTTCAGGAAAGTTCTTCTGGCGGAGTGATGTCACAGGAAGAGATCGAGGCGATGCTTGCAGGAAGCCAGGAAGAGCAGGAGCCGGAAGTACAGCCGGAACCGGAAAAAGAGGAAGCATCGGAGCAGACTTACCAGAATATAGGACACCCTTATTCTGGTATGCAGCAGATGCCAGGCGCTGGATCTGGCACCGGAGCAGAGATGTCCATGATGCAGATGCAGATGATGCAGCAGATGATGCAGCAGATGCAGTCCATGCAGCAGCAGCTCGATGAACAGAAGAAGGCAGCGGCAGAGCCGAAGATGATCAATGTGCAGCCTCCGGTCAGACCAAATCTGACACAGGATAGAGAAATTGTTCTGGAAGGTGAGCAGGAAGAAAATATGGGACTGATTATGGGAGTTCCGCTGGAGATTTCTGTAGAGATCGGAAGAACGCGGAAACTCGTAAAGGATATCCTTGAATTTACGAAAGGATCTCTCGTTGTGCTGGACAAACTGGCAGGAGAGCAGGTAGACCTCTTTGTAAACGGACAGTGTATTGCAAAGGGAGATGTCGTTGTTGTAGAAGACAATTTCGGAATCCGTATTACAGAGATCATGAAAGTTAATTTTTCGACATTAGAGTAAGAGGGCGGCTTATGTGGAGTGTAATCTTTACGTTTGCCGCTGCGGTGGCAGTTATTTATTTAAGCTATCTTTGCAGCAAATATGTGGGAAAGACGATGAACAGAAGCAGCAGTTCCACTTATATGAAACTTGTTGACCAGATTGTTCTCGGGCAGGACAGGCATATTGCAGTGGTGGAAGTCGGAGAAAAATATCTGCTTGTCGGTATTACCGCCGGTCAGATCAATATTCTCACGACACTGACAAAAGAGGAGCTGATCCCTCTTGCAGATGGGCAGGAAGAAGGAAAGACACCGGCAACGCCGGAATTTCGGAAATTACTGGAAAAGCTGAATCATACAAAGAAGGAGAGGTAGAAGGACGTGAATGAGGCACTTGTAAATATAAACGGGAACCAGGTTCCGACTCTGGAAATTATATTGCTGCTGACGATCATAGCGCTCCTCCCTTCTCTCATTATTATGATGACATCCTTTACAAGGACGATCATTGTTTTATCTTTTTTGCGGAATGCACTTGGAATCCAGCAGACACCTCCAAATGTTGTGTTAGTTGGAATTGCATTATTTCTTACCTTATTCATTATGGATCCCGTTATACAGGACATTAACACTACCGCATATACACCATATAAGAATCAGGAGATTTCCCAGGAAGAAGCGCTTAACCGGGCGCAGGTTCCGCTGAAACGCTTTATGTTAAATCAGACAGAGAAGAGTTCCCTTACATTGTTTACCGAGATGGCGAACCAGGAGACGATAGAAAATGTGGAAGAACTTCCGATGACGGTGATCATTCCGGCATTCATGACAAGTGAATTAAAGCGCGCATTTGTGGCGGGATTTTTATTGTTCATTCCATTTATGCTGATTGACATTATTGTATCAAGTACTCTGATGTCCATGGGAATGATGATGCTTCCTCCGGCAATGATTTCGCTGCCGTTTAAGCTTTTGCTGTTTGTAAGTGTAAATGGATGGGAACTTTTATTTTCTACACTTGTAAAAAGTTTTCGATGGTAGATAAGGAGGCATAAGAATGACAAATGGAGAAATTGGAGATCTGATGTATCAGGTATTTGTTCTGGCAGTGCAGCTCAGCGGTCCGATGCTTGTGATTAGTATGCTTGTGGGAATTGTAATTTCGATCATTCAGGCAGCGACACAGATCCACGAGCAGACGATCACGTTTGTTCCGAAGCTTCTTGTGATCGGTCTGATCCTTGTATTTACGGGAAGCACAATGCTTCAGACACTGCAGGATTTTACGCTTCAGATTTTCGCAATGATCCAGGGATAACAGGACAGATGGAGGGCAACGACTATGCAGATAGGTGATACTGCACATCTGACTTTATTTTCCTTAATATTAATGCGGATGTCGGGGTTTATTTTATTTAATCCCATTTTTGGCAGAAGGAACATACCGACAATTGTAAAATCAAGTATGATCTTTATTCTGACGGTGGCTGTGTATTCTTTTTCCCGGGAGACTGCGTTTGTAGTAGAAAGTCCGGTTGAATATTACATGTTACTTTTGAAAGAATTTGCAGCAGGCTATGTTCTGGGACTGGTAGCGGATTTGTTTTTTATGGTGATCAGTTTTGCCGGATATATTATAGATTTTCAGATGGGTATGTCCATGGCAACCGTATATGATCCACAGAGCAATTCGCAGATGGCAATTACCGGAAATGTCATGCAGACATTTTTTGTATTGCTTTTTTTTGCAGTTGACGGTCATCTGGCCCTGATGAAGATTCTGCTGACTTCGGCAGAGATTGTTCCCTACGGAGGTTTTCTGATTACAAAAGGACTTGCGTGGAGAGTGGTCGAGATTTTCATGGAATGCATGATCATGGGGGTGAAATTCTCAATGCCGATTCTTGCGGCGGAATTTCTTGTGGAAATTGGAGTAGGGATTCTGAATAAAGTAGTACCGCAGATTAGTATTTTCATCATCAATATTCAGTTGAAGATTATAGTCGGCATGGGACTTCTGGTGATTTTATTTTCACCGGTCAAAGAATATCTGGAGCAGATCATGAGTACGATGATCAAAACACTTCAGGGAATGCTGACATTCTTCTGACAGAGGTAAGAGAAAGAGAAGTGAGAAGTATTGGCAGAAGAAAAGACCGAGAAGGCGACTCCCAAGAAGCGCAGGGATGAGCGGAAAGAAGGAAATGTATTTTCAAGTAAAGATGTCATTGCTGTTGTATCGCTTTTGGGAAGTTTTTATGCACTGCAGGCTTTTTTTCCTATGATTTACCGGTCGGTGAGCAGGAATATGACAGAGTTTATATCCTATATAGCAGAGATCAGTGATCTTTCCATGGGAACACTGCAGCAGCTTGGAAGAAGCGCTGTCGAGGTGGCGGCAGAGTGTATTCTGCCGGTTGGAATTGTGGTAATCGCACTTTCGGTGATTGCTTCCGGCGTGCAGACACGCTTTATATTTGTGGCAAAATCAGCTGCATTTAAATTAAGTAATTTAAGCATTCTCAAAGGAATTAAAAATCTGTTTTCCATGAGGAATGTAGTTGAACTTTTAAAAGCAACTTTAAAAATTATTATTTTATGTTATGTACTATATGGAATTCTCAAGGATGAAATGATCAATGTAGCACAGATGATGGATATGAGTCCGGTTTCTTCATCTGTATTTATTTTGCAGGAAGTCATGTCCATGGTGATGAAGATCAGTCTTATTTTTGCAGCGATTGCAGGATTTGACTATTTTTATCAGAGATGGTCTTATGAGAAAAAGATCAAGATGACGAAGCAGGAGATTAAGGAAGAATTCAAGCAGACAGAAGGAAATCCGGAGATCAAAGGAAAAATCCGGAATCTGCAAAGAAGTATGGCAAGAAACAGAATGATGCAGGCAGTGCCGGACGCGGATGTGATCATCAGGAACCCGACGCATTTTGCCGTTGCATTGAAATATGATATTGACCATGACAATGCCCCGGTTCTTGTCGCGAAAGGGCAGGATCTGCTGGCATTGAAAATTATAGAGGTAGGGCAGCAAAGCGGAGTGGCAATCGTAGAAAACCGTCCGCTTGCAAGGGGAATCTACGCTTCCACACCACTGGAAGGGGAGATTCCGGCAGAGTATTATGGAGTTGTAGCGGAAATTCTTGTACAGGTATTCCGCATGAATAAGAAAATGGAGTAAAAAAATGAAGAAGCTATTGAACAATTCAGTGGCGATCATTGTCGTTATGATTGTATTGCTGCTGATCATACCATTAAATCCGTTTTTGCTGGACGTTATGATTATTTTAAATATTTCGATTTCGCTGATTATTCTTTTGATCAGTATGAGCATTAAAGAGCCACTGGAATTTTCCATTTTTCCATCGATGCTTCTGGTCACGACTTTATTCCGGATCGGAATCAATATTTCTTCTACAAGAAATATTCTGTCACAGCAGGGATCAGCGGGAGCTGTCATTCAGGCGATGGGAGATTTTGTTCTTCAGGGAAATGTTGTTGTCGGTGGAATCATCTTCCTGATCATCGTTCTTGTCCAGTTTCTCGTAATTACGAAAGGTGCAGAGCGTGTAGCAGAAGTTGCAGCGAGATTTACACTGGATGCGATGCCGGGAAAACAGATGGCGATCGACGCGGATCTCAGTACGGGGCTGATCAATGAACAACAGGCGAAAGAGAGACGTTATAAGATACAGAAAGAGGCAGATTTCTATGGCTCTATGGATGGTGCGACAAAGATCGTAAAGGGAGATGCGATCATGTCCCTGATCATAACGGCAGTCAACTTCCTTGGAGGTATGATCATCGGTATGGTACAGTCAGGCATGAGCCTTGGGGAAGTATTTTCGGTATATTCTATTGCAACAGTCGGTGATGGTCTTGTATCACAGATCCCTGCGTTGCTGATTTCAACGGCAACCGGTATGATCGTTACCCGGGCAGTATCCGATGAAAGTCTGAATGAGGATGCGGCAAAACAGTTTGCAAACCAGCCGAAAGCGCTTATGATTACCGGAGGAGTGCTTGCGATTCTGCTTTTAGTTCCGGGGATGCCTAAGATTCAGCTTGGAGCCGTATCACTGGCGCTGATGCTTGGAGGATGGCAGATTCTGAAAAAGATGGAGCATATTTCAGAGGCAGATGCATTTTCTGAGGAGCAGGAAGCGGCAGGAATGCAGGATATGGCGCTTTCAGAAGCAGAAAGTTTCAAGGATATCAATAATGTATATTCGCTGATTTCAGTAGAGCCGATCGAGATGGAATTTGGATACAGTCTGATTCCGCTTGTAGATGAGGAGAGCGGTGGAAAAATGATCGACCGTATTGTCATTTTCCGGCGGCAGTATGCACAGGATATGGGACTTGTTATCCCATCAATCCGGCTGCGTGACAGTTCTGCGCTAAATACGAATCAGTATGTGATAAAAATCAAAGGAGAAGAGGTGGCAAAAGGAGAGATCCTTGTCGATTATTATCTGGCCCTGGAGCCGCCGAATCCGGAAAAAGAGATCGAGGGAATCGATACGATTGAGCCGTCCTATGGAATTCCAAGTAAATGGATCAGCGTAGACAAAAAAGAGATGGCAGAGCTCTACGGATATACAGTAATTGACCCGCTTTCTGTTATGCTGACACATTTATCTGAGACGGTGAAGAAGCATGCGTTTGAACTTCTGAACCGGCAGGAGGTTGTCCGGCTCGTTGAGAATATGAAGAATCAGTGTCCGGAACTTGTGGAGGAACTGATCCCGAATGTGATTTCCTATGGAAACTTCCAAAAGATTCTTACGAATCTTCTGAAAGAGGGAATTCCGATCAAAGACCTGGAGACAATTATGGAGACAATCATCGATTCTTCTATGACAGTCAAAGATCTGGATACCATTACGGAAAACATCCGTGTGGCATTAAAGCGGACAATCACAAGGAAATTCTGTGAGGGCGGAAGCATGCGGGTGATCACACTGGATGCAGAACTCGAGAAAAGTATCATTACCAGCCTTACAAAAGGGGATTATGGAGTGTATCTTGCCCTGAGCCCGGAAATTATGCAGGGGATCATCGCACAGCTTTCAGAGGAAATTAAGAAGTTTAATGATATTGGACAAAGCCCGATTATTTTGACAAGCCAGGTTGTAAGAACACATTTTTATCATATGATCGAGCAGTTTTTTCCAAATGTATATGTACTTTCATTTAATGAGATCAGTAATAATATTCAGATACAGGCAGTAGGTAATATTGTAGTGTAGAAGAAAGTTGATGGAACAAGGGATGAAGACACAGACGATATACAAAGAAAAAAACAATGAAGAACTTTTGCAGGAATACAAACAGACAAAGTGCCTCGGGATCAAGCAGGAACTGGTCATGCGGTATATTTATCTTGTGAAGAGCATTGCGATTCAGATGCGGGATATTTATATGAATTTTGCGCAGATCGATGATATTGTAAATGAAGGAGTCATTGCCATTATGGCGGCAATCGATAAGTATGATCCAGAAAAAAATGTGAAGTTTGAAACTTATATCTCAAAAAGATTAAAGGGGATGATCATTGATCTGGCAAGAAAGAATGACTGGGTGCCAAGAACTACGAGAAAGAATTCAAGAGATATTGAAGACGCTGTGACAATGTTATATAATGAATTAGGATATTACCCTTCTGTGCAGGAAGTGGCAGATTATCTGGAAATATCCGTGGAAAAATATCAGGAAGTAGTCAGAAAGTCGGCATTATTTAATATTTTGTCTCTGGATATGGTACTTGCGGAGGCGCAGGAGAATGGGATAAGTACCGGGATTCCCGCAGGCGAAGAAAGGGAACAGCCGGAGCAGCAGCTTCTCAGAGCCGAACTGGCAGAAATTCTGGCAGAAGCAATCGGAAAGTTGAAAGAGAAAGAACAGCTGGTAATTTCTCTTTATTATGTCGAGGAGCTGAATATGCGGCAGATTGCCGATGTTCTTGATGTGAGTGAACCGAGGGTTTCACAGATTCATTCCAATGCAATTAAGAAACTCAGAAAATATATGCAGAAATTCAGTGAAGAAAGGGAGCGATAATATGTTTCAGGGATTTTATGATCTGGCATCCAATATGATTACGCAAAACCGTATTATGAATGTAATCAGTAATAACATGGCAAATGTGTCCACACCGGGGTTTAAGAGTGACAGAATGCTTGAGCGTACATTTAAGGAAGAGCTGCTCTACCGTTATGACAGTCATGGAAAGACACCGGTTGGTACGGTATCCCGTATGAATGTGGCAGACCAGAAGGTCACGAATTATGAAGATGGGATTTTAAGGGAGACGGGAAGAGCGCTGGATGTGGCGCTGACCGGGAAGGGATTTTTTGTGATCCAGACAGAAAATGGGAATGTATACTCCAGAAACGGCTCGTTTAATCTGGACAACGAAGGGTATCTGGTCCAGCAGGGCGTTGGACGTGTGATGGGGACAAACGGACCGATCCGTCTGAATACAGACGATATCGCAATCGACAGTCAGGGCAATATTACAAGCGCTGACGGATTTCAGTATTTTGGAAAGATCCAGGTTGTTGATTTTGAAGATTATGCAACGCTGAATAAGACAGCAGGCGGTGTGTTCACAGCAGATGCACAGCCTCAGATTGTTGCAAATCCGGTCATGAAGCATAAATGTACAGAAGCATCAAATGTGTCCATGGTAGAAGAGATGACTGCAATGATGAGCGGACAGAGAGTGCTTCAGAGTTCCTCGCAGGTATTAAAGATGTATGACCAGCTTATGGGAAAAGCAATACAGACTGGTACGTTGTAGAAACAGAAAACATATTCGGAATGTGCAGTCAGATAATGGAGCGGCTGCACCGGTTACAAAGAGGAGAAAAATATGGATACTTCATTTTATACAGCCGCACGGGGAGCAATCGAACAGCAGAAGAGAATGGATGTTGTTGCCAATAACCTTGCGAACACAAATAACTATGGATACAAGACGAAAAACGCAGTTTTTTCAGATCTGATGTATTACAATATGCATAATATTGACGGTGGGGAAACACAGAGAAAAGCAGGCAGTGGAATTGTAGTAGAAAAGACAGATACAGATTTCACTCCAAATGCGTTTGTCACGACAAATGGAGCATATGACTATGCAATCAAGGGGCAGGGATTTTTCATGCTCAGAAATCCGCAGAGCGGGGAGATTACTTATACGCGGAACGGACATTTCAGTCTCTCGCAGAGAGATGGGCAGATGTACCTTGTAAACGACAATGGAAATCTTGTACTGGATGAAAACCAGAATCCAATTACTGCAGGTCAGGGAGGCCTGAATGGCAGAATCGGTGTTTTTGGATTTAACATCCTTGACGGGATGCTGAACACGGGAAATAATGAATTTGTTCCGGTAGAGAAAAACGGAGCGCCATTTCTTGTGCAGGGAGACGTTCTGCAGGATCATGCCCTGGAATCCTCCGGGGTAAATGTCGCAGATGAAATGACACGGATCATCGAAAGCCAGAGGGCATATTCCTATGCGCTCAGAATGGTACAGACATCAGATGAAATCGTAAACACAATCAATTCATTAAGGCAGTAGTGGTGACAGAGATGGCGATAAATACATATGAAGAAATGAATGAACTGGAAATAGATACGTTAAAAGAAATCGGAAGTATTGGAAATGGAAATGCAGCGACTGCGCTGTCCGGGATTCTGAATACAAAAATAGAAATGTCACTGCCGGAAGTAGAACTGCTGGGATTTAATGAGGCGATGTATGCCATGGGAGATCCGGAAGATCTTGTAGCAGCCGTTCTTGTGGAATTGTCAGGAGATATTGAGGGTGTCATGTTGTTTATTCTGACGCAGGAATTTGCGGACGAGGTACTAAAGCGGATGCTTGGAAGAGAAGGTGTGGATTTCTTTTCTCTTGATGAGATTGATATTTCAGCGCTGACTGAAACTGGGAATATTATGATCTCCTCTTACATTAATGCACTGGCTTCCCTGACAAATGTCAACGTGACACTGTCGGTTCCGCAGATGTCAGTAAATATGTTAGGGGGGATTTTAAGTATCCCAATGGCAACTATGGGCTATTATTCCGATAAGCTGATGATGATCAACGCCGGATTCAGACTGGAAGGAAAAGAACTGAAAAGTGATATGATTCTGTTACCGGATGTAGAATCACTGAATATGCTTATGAAAAAATTAGGAGTGGACAGTTAATGGGGAAACAAGTGTCAGTAGGCATCGCAGATATGAAAATTTTGAGGCAGGAAGGGGTACTGATCACATATGCCCTTGGTTCCTGCATAGGGATTTCCTTTTATGATCCGATGATCAAACTGGGAGCGCTTCTGCACATCATGCTTCCGGAGGGAAGGCAGATCGGTGGAGCGAACCTTATGAAATATGCAGATACCGGAATCCGGGAAACATTGAGAAAACTCAATGCATTTGGCGGGACAAACCGGAGAATGGTCTGCAAAATCGCAGGTGGTGCAAAAATGTTCGAGATGAAAGGACCGGGAGGTCTTGGAAATATCGGAGAGAGAAATGCAGCGATGGTAAAGCGTGTGCTGATGGCAGAGGGACTCCGGATTGCCGGGGAGGATACCGGAGGGACTTATGCAAGGACGATGCAGCTTGATGTCGCCAGTGGAGAGGTAAGAATCAGAACAGTGGGAAAACAAGACCGGATTCTTTAAGAGTATTTAGAAAAGAGCAGTTTGTGTCGATATACAAATAAGATGATATAAAGGAGAGAGCAGGAAATGGCAGAAACAGAAATTCTATTAGAGTCTGGAACAAATGAGATTGAGATCATGCAGTTTACCATTTTTGGGGAACTATATGGAATCAATGTGGCGAAAGTGCGGGAAATCATGATGGCAGATAAAGTGAAGCCAGTACCGCATTCCCACGAAGCAGTAGAGGGAATTTTCAAGCCGAGGGAAATTCTTTTGACAGTGATTGATCTTCCAAAGTATCTTACGGGAGAGAATCAGACAAAAAATCCAAGAGATTTATTTATTATTACAAATTTTAATAAGATGCATATTGCATTCCGTGTCCATTCTGTTGTAGGGATCAGCAGGATTTCATGGGAAGACATTCAGAAGCCGGACAATACGATCAGCCATGGGGAAGAAGGCGTTGCAACGGGAATCGCGCAGTGTGGATCCAAGCTTGTCACGATTCTTGACTTTGAGAAGATCGTAGCGGAGATTGCGCCGGAGACAACAATCCAGATGGAAGAGATCGACCGTCTTGGAGAGCGTCAGATCAGAGAATCCCACATTCTTCTGGCAGAGGATTCTATTTTGTTATCCAGAATGATCGAGGATTCTCTTTCAAGGGCAGGATATATTAATATTACAAGCTTTAATAATGGAAAAGAGGCATGGGATTACCTCTGCTCTATCCGCAATGACTCGGATTTTGACAGTAAGGTGGGCTTGCTGATCACGGATATCGAGATGCCGGAGATGGATGGTCACAGACTGACAAAGCTCGTGAAAGAAGATGAGGTGATGAAGAAGGTTCCGGTAATTATTTTCTCTTCTCTGATCAATCAGGAGATGCGCATCAAAGGGAAACAGCTTGGAGCAGATGAACAGATGTCAAAGCCGGAGATCGGACATCTGGTGGAAGTTATGGACGAGTTGTTAGCACGTAAGGAGGCACAGCATGGATAAATGTGTAGTGAGACAGACAATTAAGAATCAGAAGACAGATGAAATCGTAGGATATGAGCTGATGGTGCAGGGAGATGAAGAGACTCTGTATAATTCCAGCTCAGACAGTGTGGCGGCAAATGCGATGATTGCTTTTCTTACAGAGAATTCTGGCAGAATTTTCAGTGAGAAGCCGACATTTATGACATTTACCCCGGCGCTTTTATTCAGAAATACTCCGAAGATCTTTGATAAAGATAAGATTGTCATTCAGATTGAAGACAATATTGTCATTCATCCGCTGTCTTCTGTCCTGATCAGCAAATATCGCGAGGAAGGGTATCGCTTTGCGATCAATGATTTCCAGTTTACACCGAAGTATTTCAGCATGCTGGAATATGTAGATTATATCAAAGTAAATATTTCCGGGAAGATGGATGAGACACATAAACGCTCTCTGAATAATATTGTAGAAATGTCACATGGTTTTCAGAAAGAATTTATTGCGACAGGAGTCAATACAAAGGAAGCATATGAATATGCAAAAGAGCTGAATGCGGATTATGTGGAAGGAAATTATATTTCAGATGCGATGCTGACAAAAGCAAACAAGATGGAATACCTTCAGGGGAATCTTTATCAGCTGATCATGGAAATCACGAAGGAAGAGCCGGATATCGAACTGCTGGAGCAGATTATCAGCCGGGATGCTTCGCTGACATATGCTTTGTTAAAAATGGCAAATTCCGCGTACTTTGCAGTGCGTCACCAGACATCGTCCATTCAGCAGGCGATTGTGCGCGTCGGTATTGACCAGTTAAAGAAATGGGTGTATTTATTGAGTTTCAAAGAAGAGGAAAACACATCGGAAGAACTTTTAAAAGCTTCCTTTATGCGGGCAAGTTTTGCATCTGCACTTGTGAAAAAGATGGATCATTTTCCGATCAACAGTTCTGATGCATACCTGATGGGAATGTTCTCGACACTGGACTACATGATTGACGCTCCGATGGAAGAGATTTTAAATGGAATCCCGGTTGTGGAGGAAGTGAAAGCTGCGCTGATCTCAAAAGAAGGCAAAGCAGGACGTTTGTATGAACTGATTCTCTGCTATGAAAAAGCCGAATGGGGAGAAATCAAGTATATTGCAGAAGAATTAGAACTTCCGACGCATGTCATGGCACAGATTTACATGGAATGTGTAGACGAGGTAAATGAAATCTGGAACAGTGTTGTCGGAGAAATAAAATAGAACAGCGCTTCCGAAAAGAAGCGGAGAAAAAGAAAGATCACCTCATGGTGTGAAAAAAAGAGTATGTTTCTGTTAAGTATTTTTCAGAACATACTCTTTTTTTGACTTTTGCTATGCTGTACAGATCTGTCCGGATTTAATGTCTTGGATTTTCCTTGATCGTGATACATGCCTTTGTCGCTTCCACAGTAATATCAGCAATGAATTTATTTGTATAAAAGCTGATAAGCGGATCGACAGCGGCAGGCGTTGTAACAATATATTTTGGAGGAAGCCCGTTGAGCGTAAGGGCGATGGTATCAGCCACGCAGCGTGGGCAGGTACAGACGTCAAACTGGCGCATATAGTAGATGATCTTATCCCGGACGATGCGTTCCATCAGGTTCAGCGCGATGAATTCCGGTTCTTCCGGTATCTCCGGTTCAGAACTGGTGCCAGGTTCTGGGGCAGCTGCCGGTTTCGGAGCCGGCTGAGGTTCTGAGGCAGCTACAGTATCTGAAGGTTCGGCCGCTGCTAAAATGACTGCAGTATCTGAAGGTTCAGCAGGTTCCAAAACAACCGCAGGGTCCGAAGTCTCGTCCGGTTCTGAAACGACCGTGGTGTCTGAAGCCTTGTCCGGTTCTGAAACGACCGTGGTGTCTGAAGTTTCATCCGGTTCCTGGGCAACTGTGGTAACAGAAGGTTCCGGAATACTGGTATCTTCTGTTACAGAAGCCTCTGGCGTAGTGTGAGAGTCTGATGTCTGTTCTGGCTCTGATCCAAATTCTTCCCTGAGCTTGTCTGCAATCAGTTCCGCAACCGGATCCGTTTCAGTGTGATCGATCACGGAAACAGTCTGTCCGGCAGGGGCAGAAGCGGCTTCCGGCTCAGAGGATGACGGAACTTCCGGAACAGAAGCAGTTTCATCAGAAGGTGTTTTCTGAGAATCATGACCTGCAAGCAGGTTCAGGACATGTGCGGTTTTATTACTTTTTCTTGCCATCGTTATACCTCCTGTCTGCAAGAAGAAATCATATCTACAACTTCTTTTACGAAAGATTTATAATCCTGGGCAGGATTAGAACGCGGGGAATGATCAAAAATACTGAGTCCGTGCGCAGGCGCTTCTGCAACGGCAACCCCGTTCCGGATCTGTGTCCGGAATACTTTTGTACCAATCTGTGCGGCAATGTTTTCTGTCATTTCTTTGACTTCCCGTGCCAGAAGTGTACGTTTGTTGAAACGGGTAAGGAGCAGACCTAGTACATGGAGACGTGGGTTTACGCTCTGATATACGGAGTCGATCGTTTCCTTCAGCTGTGAAACGCCAAGAAGACTGAGAATTTCAGGCGCCATAGGAATGATCAGGTAATCTGCCACAGCATAGGCATTGACGGTCAGAATGTTCAGTGCAGGCGGTGTGTCAATGATGATGTAATCATAATTGCCGATAACCGGTGCAAGCGCCTTCTTTAAGATCAGCTCCCGGTCTGTACCGTGAAATTCCAGTTCTGCACTGCTGAGCAGAATATTGGAAGTCAGTATATCACAGTATTCAGTTTTCTGAACTGCCTCTGTCACGGAGACGGTTCCTTTCATCACGTCATAGATTGTAGCGCCGTTTTCAATATCCAGCCCGAGGCTGAATCCAAGACTTCCCTGCGGGTCGAGATCGACAGCAAGGACTTTTTTATCATAAAAAGAGGCGAGTCCGGCAGCAAGAGAACTGGATGTAGTTGTCTTGCCTACCCCGCCTTTCTGATTTGTAAGAGCAATGATCGTTGCCAAAATAAACTCCTCCATTCGTAATTAAAACTCTGTAAACTATTATTTAAAGTATACTATATGCCGATAAATAAGTACAGAGCAAATTTTGTGATTGCAAAACCGAAGAATATCAAGATAAAAGGAGAGATTAAGATGGCAAATATAGGCGGATTAAGCGGAACGACAAGTAACAGCTTAAATGGAATCAGAGGTTACGGCGGACTTGCCAGCGGACTTGACAGAGACTCTCTGATCGAGAGTATGACATATGGAACTACAAGTAAGATCGACAAACAGAAGATCAAAAAGACACAGCTTCAGTGGCAGCAGAACGCGATTCGCAATATTACAGATAAGATGATTGCATTTGCAGACAAGTACACGGCGACATATACATCATCTACGAACCTGTTCAGTTCTGCATTCTGGGGAAGAGCAGATATCACAGCGCTTGGCGTGAATAATAAGTACATCAGTGTATCAGGGACAGCGAATTCTTCCTCTTCTGTCTCAATTGCGGGAATCAAGCAGCTGGCGGAGAAGGCAAAATGGTCTTCCCAAAATTCTGTTTCAGATAAAACATTGGAAACTGGTACGATTGACACGAGTGCAGAGCAGAAACTGGATACACTTCAGGGGAAAACGCTGACTTTTGAATATGGAAATAAGGATTATACGATCACTTTATCTGGAAAAGATGAGAATGGACAGCCGTATAAATTCAGCACTGTGGAGGATGTGAAAAATTCCATTAACGCGATTTTAAAGGCAGAGTCAAAAGACGGAGGAATGCCGGAAGATGCGGTAGTTGCAGAGGTAAAAGACGGAAAACTTGTCTTTAAGACAAATCAGACCAGTGGAAATAATATCAAATTGAAAGGTGGAACTGCACTTGAAACTTTGGGCTTCAAGGAATCTGGAAAGGATTTTACGCCTCAGGATATTACACAGCAGGGAATCAGTTCTGCCAATCCTCTGACAGAGAATGAACTGATTCAGAAAGTATCTTTTGTAGATAAGATTGCAGGAAAAGAACTGACATTCAGCTACAATGGAGTTTCCAAGACATTTACACTGCCGGATAAGGAGACATTATCTAAGGCAAAAGATGTAATGGCAGAAGTAAAAAATTCACTTCAGAAACAGTTTGATGATGCTTTTGGAAGCGGAAGAGTTGAAGTGAAATGGGAAAATAACAAACTGGAATTTAAGACGACAAAGCCTGGCGGTGGAGAAGATCAGAGTTCCACACTGACACTTGTCAATGGAAGTGCAGAATTAATCGGGGAGGGCGGCGCGCTGAATATCAGTGCGGGAGAGTCCAACCGTCTGAATCTGAATGCAAAATTAGGGGAAGCAGGATTCCAGAATGGAGTAACCATCGGCGATACCCCGGTCAAAGTGAAAATCAATGGCACAGAGATTGAGATTACAAAGGATGATACTGTCTACTCCCTGATGGAGAAGATTAATTCCCAGACAGATGTCACAGTAAGCTATCAGGAAGCGGCAGACAAGTTTACGATCACTGCCAAAGCGGACGGAGCAAGCGGGAAGATCAAAATCGAGGATGCTTCCGGTACACTGGAAAAGATATTCGGACAGGGAATTCCAACCGATGACTCCTGCGTCGGAAAGGATGCGATCATCGGAGTGAAATACGGGGATTCCGATGAAGTTGTTGAGATCATAAGAGGTTCCAACAGCTTTGAACTTGATGGAATGACCATCGGTCTGAACGGTACATTTGGATATGATGAAAAGGGAACATATATTGAAGGAACAGAAGAGATCACATTCGACGCCAAAGTAGATACCGATAAGATTGTGGAAGCAGTAAAGACGATGGTGGATGAATACAATGAAATCATCGAGCTTGTCAATAAGGAACTGAGTACAAGACCGGACAGAGAATACCAGCCGCTGACTTCTGAGCAGAAGAAAGAGCTGACAGAAGAAGAGATCAAGCTGTATGAGGAGAAGGCAAAGGAAGGAATTCTTTTCGGTGACAGTGATCTCCGCGCCCTGAGTTCAGAACTCCGCTTTGCAATCAATCCGGCAGACCTGGCAGAGATGGAGAAGATCGGACTGTCAGTGTCAAGCTCATATTCAGACAATGGTAAATTATCATTTGATGAGAAGAAATTTAAGACGGCGCTGGAAGCAGATCCGGAAAATGTGCAGGAACTGTTTACAAAGAAAAAATCAGATGGAAATGCAACCGGAACCGACGGACTTGCCACGAATCTCAAGAATACAATGAGTAAATTTGCAAACAATGTGGGAACGATGGGGATTCTGATTGAAAAAGCGGGATCGACAAAGGCGCCGAGAAGTATTACAGATAATGCGTTATATGACCAGATGGAACAGATTGACAAGAAGATTAAAGATCTTGAAGTTCGTCTGAAAATGGAGCAGGACCGCTATATCAAGCAGTTTACAACTCTTGAGACGGTAATTGCACAGATGAACAGCCAGAGCGGCTGGTTAAGCCAGTTTGGCGGTGGCTACTAGAAGATAGCAGAAGGGAAAATAGCATGTATCAGAACGGATATGAACAATATAAAATGCAGTCAGTAAGTACAATGACAAGGGGAGAGATGCTTCTTTTATTGTACGACGAACTGATCAAAAGGCTCAACCGGGCACAACTTGCACTGGAGACAGAGGAATATGATTTGTTTGAAAAATCAGCAGTCAGGTGCAGTGAGATCGTGCAGTATCTGAAGACGACATTGAATATGGAGTATGAGATCAGCCGGGATCTGCGAAAAATGTATGACTTCTTTCTGTATGAGATCGCAAGACTGCGCGCAGGAAGAAATAAAGAGATTGTTCAGGAACTGAAACCTCTTGTTGCAGAACTCCGGGATGCATTTAAAGAAGCAGACAGAACAAGCGGGGTGTAAGATCTGGAGATGGAACAGAAGCAGGAATTACTGACAGAAGTATTAAGAATTCTTCAGCAGAATTATAAATATATGCTGGAAATCAACCGGGTGACAAAGGAACTTGCAGACACGCTTTCCAGAGGAGACAAAGAGTCTGCCAGCCTTCTTTTGAAAATGAGAAGTGAAGAAATGGACAAGGCAGATGAGAATAAGAGGAAAATCCAGACGATTCTCACAGCGGTCGATCTTCAGACGAGGGAGGAACTCCGGGGGCTTTTGAACCGGGAAGATAAGAGAAACCTGCAGGATTTTGAATCAAAGAAGATTGTGGAGTTCAGTGAAAAAATACAGAATGTACTCCGGCAGACGATTGAAACAGACCGGATTGTAAGCAGAAAACTGGCAGGAAAGGATTCTTATTATCAGAAGAAATAACAGGAGAAGAGATAACAGACCATTTGGGGATAATGCTGTTATCTCTTTTTTTGGGGAAAGACAGAGAACCGGTATTGTATCTTGTGAATGGGAAAGTATCTTGCAGAAAGGTTGACTCTGTCAGGGCAACACAGTATAGTAGAAGAGAAAAGACCTGGGAAAAGAAGTTCTGAAGTGAGGAGCTGGGAAAATGTCGGAGATAATTTTTGATCATGTGACAAAAATGTTTGGCGAAGAAGTCGGAGTGGAAGATATTACGTTTCGCATAGAAAAAGGAGAGTTTGTTTTTTTGATTGGAAAAAGCGGGGCAGGGAAAAGTACGCTGCTGCGGCTTATGATGAAGCAGATCGATGCGACGGATGGAAAAATAACGATCCGGGGAAAGAGACTGGATCTGATGCAGAAAAACAGAGTCCCATACCACCGGCGCCGGATTGGAATTATGACGCCGGATATCGGACTTTTGAAAGACAGAAGTGTGTATGAAAACATTGCGTTTGCAATACGTGCTGTGGAGAAAGCAACATTCCGTATGAGAAGCACTGTGATGAATGCGCTTGGTAAGGTGGGAATCGCAGGGAAAGTGGATGCATATCCGGATGAGCTGTCGGGCGGGGAACAGGCGAGGGTGCTGCTGGCAAGAGCACTCTGCGTGGAACCGGAGATCATCATTGCAGATGAACCTACCGCGAATCTGGATCCGGATGCCGCATGGGATCTGATGCAGTTGTTTGATGAGATCAATCATCAGGGGAGGAGGGGGGTGATCGAAAGCCAGTCAAGAGAGCTGGTTACAATTATGAAGAAACGCTGTATGACAATCGTTGCAGGTGCTCTTGTGGCAGATGAAAAAAATGCAATCTATAATTATAAGGCGCTGGATATTTTTGAAGAAAGAAGGATCCTCGAGGAAAGGGAGAGAAAAAGAGCAAAAAAATCTTAATCTTTTGTCGAAAATGGTCGATAAAAAAACTAGGATATTCTGTAAATTGATTGGAGGGGATCCTATTAATTATGAAGTAGCATATTTGATGATACTGCTGAAAGCAGCTATCAATCAAAAACCGGTTCAGAATCCGAGAAGACCGGTAGACTGGAAAAAGTTTCTGAAAGCTGCTGATTTTCAGGATGTTACGAGTATTGCATATCTGGGAATGCTTGGACACCAGCAGGAATTTGGAAAAGAATATGAGGAGCAGTTTTATCAAAAGTACAAAAAATGTCTTTTGCTGAACGAGTCTTATAAGAGCATAGAAGAAGTGCTGGTATGGCAGATGGAAAAGCATAAAATTCATGGACTGCTGCTGTCAGGATGCGGGATTCAGGATGTCTATCCGAGCACTGAGATGGCTTGTATTGAGCAGATTGAGATTCTCGTGGAGAAGGAAAAACTTCCGCTGCTATGCACTCTGATGGAAGATATGGATTATGAACGGAAAGAGAACCGGCTGGACCAGGGGGTTGTTTATGTCAGACCACCGGGAGTGAAGGTGATACTTTATGAGGAGTTTCCGGTAGAAAATAAAGTCATCAGACGGTTTTTCTGTGATCCGGTAAAAGAGTTCTGTAAGATGGAACATCACAAATATGTCCATATTTTTTCGGAAGAGGAAGAGTATATTTACCGCACCGGGAAAATGGTGGAGTTATATGTCAGAGGTATTCTGAAGGTCAGACCGGTACTGGATTTCTGGCTGTTTCAACAGAAGAAATGTAATTGTGAGCAGTTCCAGTGGAAGATCATAAAAGACCTCGTCAAAAAAGCAAAGCTGGATGAGTTTTTGGTGCAGATACATATACTGGCTTCTCTGTGGTTTGGGGAAGCTGGAAAATTTGACTGCCGGACAGCGCTGGAGCTGGAGAAATATATTTTAGAAAATGGAAAAGAGAACAGAGGACTGGATAACCTCATTTTACCGGGGGAACGGATACGTCTTGACTTTTACAGGCGCAACCGGGAGGAGGAATGGGGACACCGCAAGCGGGAGTGGCTTTTTCCTCCAAGAGAAGAGATGCAGAAGATTTATCCGGTGCTGGTAAAATTTCCATTTCTCATCATATTTTTATGGGGCGGCAGGATAGTGAAAATTGCTGCAAAGCTCTGTCAGAATTACTGGAAACGGTTCAAGGTTCATGCACAGAGTAAGGCAATTCAGATAAAGTCCCGGATCCGGGAAATATTTCACAGGAAAACCGGAGCATTTCCAGAAGAGGAGGAATTACTGGTTCAGTATCCGGAAGAGAAAGAAGAAACCGGTTTTGGGGAAGAAAATACGAATGAGTAGGAAGGTAGTAGAATTATGAAAAAAATGACTATAGGGAAAAAGTTAGTTTTGGGTTTCGGGATGACGATTCTCGCGTCAGTGATCATGGTGATACTGGCGATTGCATCGACAGATAAAGTAGGAGATTTGTCACATCAGCTGTATACGGGACCATTTGTAGAGGCGACAGAGGCGGCAAGTTTTTCAAGGGATGTCTATGAGATCGAGTCTAATTTATACAGTGCGCTGGCAGCAGAGGATTTGTCAGCATACAAAAGTAAGATTCAGGAAGTAGCAGAGCGGGCAGGAAAGAATCTTGAAAATATTGAAAATGCTTCCGGAGGCAAGGTAAAGACACTGGCAGATCTGGAGCGGATCAGCGATGAAGTCGGAGCGGCGAGCGCTGAGATTATGGCGCTGATGGAGGAAGGAAAGTGGCAGGAAGCAGAAAAAGAACTGCAGGGAGCATTTTCAGAACTGATCACAGAGTGTGGAGAAGCGGCAAAGGCAGTCTATAACGAAACTTATGAGTTTGCGAAACAGACGGATGCAGAGGCAGAAAGAGTAAAGCAGGGAGTTGTATGGCTTCAGCTTGGAGTATTTGCGGTAATGTTTGTACTCGTGGTGGTAGTTGTGTCAAGATTAATCCGTGCTATCACAACTCCGGTAAAAGAACTGGAAAGCGTGGCAAAGAGAATTTCAGAAGGATATATTGAGAATGAAATTGCACATACGGGAAATGATGAACTGGGCGTACTGGCAGACAGTTTCCGTGCGACTTGCGAAGGGCTTCATGTAGTAGTGTCAGACCTTACTTATCTGCTGGATGAGATGGCGAAAGGGAACTTTAACATTCGCACAAAAGCGGAGGAGGCATACAAAGGTGATTTTGAGCCGCTGCTTGCATCAATCCGTACGATGAACCGGAATCTGAGCGATACGCTGACACAGATTAATGAGGCGGCAGACCAGGTGGCGAGCGGATCAGAGCAGGTATCCTCCGGAGCACAGGCATTGTCCCAGGGAGCAACAGAGCAGGCAAGTTCTGTGGAAGAACTGGCGGCAACAATTAATGAGATATCAGACCAGGTGCAGCTCAGTGCACAGCATGCAAAAGACGCAAGTGGTCAGGTGACTTCCGCAGGGGAAGAATTATCTGCTTCTAATCAGAGTATGGGTGAGATGGTACATGCAATGGAAGAGATCAGCCAGAAGTCAAATGAGATTGGAAAAATCATTAAGACGATCGAGGATATTGCTTTCCAGACCAATATTCTGGCATTAAATGCAGCGGTCGAGGCTGCCCGCGCAGGCGAGGCCGGAAAAGGATTTGCAGTTGTTGCAGATGAAGTACGCAATCTGGCATCCAAAAGTGCTGAGGCGGCAAAGAATACAACACTGCTAATCGAAGGATCCATTCAGGCGGTAGAAGAAGGAACGAAAATTGCGAACCGGACGGCGTCAGCGCTCGCGGCAACGGTGGAGAGCGCTGAGCAGGCAGTACAGACGGTGGAGAAGATCAGTCTTGCGGCAGAGCAGCAGGCAGAGTCCATCTCAGAAGTGACACAGGGGGTTGACCAGATTTCCAGCGTTGTCCAGACTAATTCCGCTACCGCAGAGGAGAGTGCGGCAGCAAGCCAGGAACTGTCCGGACAGTCACAATTGCTGAAAGGACTTGTAAGCCGGTTCCGCCTGCGCGATGCAGAAATGCAGGGAACGGTTTACCAGCCGGAGCAGCGAGCGCTGGGAAACGTTTTCCCAGCGGGAGCAGACAGTTTCACAGCCGGCGCCGGCATACAGTGAATATGCAGGTTACACCGATACTTCATTTTATGACAACAGCAAATATTAATGCGTGAAGCGCAAAACAGAGGAGAAAATATGTTAAAAAATTTAAAAATCAAAAGTAAACTGTTACTTAGTTTTGGGATTGTAGTTGTACTGACGATTCTCATCTCTATTTTTTCAGTTTTATCGTTGTCAGATACCAATAAAGATCTTGAGAAATTTATGGCAGGATCCGTTGCAGTGGACGATCTTGTGAAAGATAACCGTCTGTATACGAATACTGCGGCAAGATATCTGCGGGATATGGTGATCAGTGATGAAGAGTATGCAGAGAAAAAAGAGATTGTAGAACAGACGACCCAGAAGATTAAAAATGATATTGAGGAAATTCAGAAACTGAATGTGCTTGAGCCGGCTCTGGTTGAGGAATACAAAGAGGTGGTGGAAGAATGGCTTGCAATCGGGGATAAAGTGATTGCAGAACTGGAAGACGGGGACCGGAAAGCGGCAGAGCAGACGATCCTGCATGAATGTACCCCGGCATTAAATAAAGTGGAAGATACGGTCCGGCCTTTAAATGAAGAGACGGATGCCATTCGCAGCTCGACGATGAAGAAGAGTGTTGCAACAACAAACCGGGCAGTGATCTTTGTATTTTCAATGTCGGTGATTTCTGTTCTGGCAGCGGTGCTGATTGGAATCAGTGTGACAAAAGATATTGTAAGACCGGTAGCCCTGATTGAGGCGGCGATGAAAGGAATTTCGCAGGGTGAGATGTCCCAGAATCTGGATTATGAGGCGAAAGATGAGATCGGAATGCTCATGGAGAGCGTGAGGGATACTTGTGAAGGTCTGGGAAAAGTTGTCGGCGATCTTACAAGGCTGATGGATGAGATGTCGGCAGGTAATTTTAATGTGCATGCAGAACATGAAGTATACAAAGGAGACTTCCAGCCGATCCTTGCGTCGATCCGGAAAATGAATCATAATCTGAGCGATACACTCAGACAGATCAACGAAGCGTCTGAGCAGGTGGCAAGCGGCGCAGACCAGGTTTCCAGCGGAGCGCAGGCGCTTTCCCAGGGAGCGACAGAGCAGGCAAGTTCTATTCAGCAGCTTGCAGCCGCAATCAATGAGATTTCAGGAAGAGTAAAGGATACTGCTGAGAACGCAAGGGAGGCAAGCCTTAAAGTTGAGCAGGCACAGTCAGAACTTGAAGTTTCCAATAACCAGATGCGTGAAATGATCGAGGCGATGGGAGAAATCAGTCAGAAATCAGGCGATATCGGAAAGATTATTAAGACGATTGAAGATATTGCGTTCCAGACCAATATTCTTGCCCTGAATGCAGCAGTGGAGGCAGCAAGAGCCGGTACGGCAGGAAAGGGATTTGCAGTTGTCGCAGATGAGGTAAGAAATCTTGCATCCAAGAGTGCGGAGGCAGCAAGCAACACAACAATGCTGATTGAAGGAACAATTACCGCGGTGGAGAATGGTACGAAGATTGCAGACCAGACGGCAGAGGCGCTTCTGACAACTGTGGAGACGACGAAGAGCGCTGTGGAATATGTGGATAAAATTTCAGAGGCGGCCAGACAGCAGTCCGAAGAGATTTCCCAGGTGACGCAGGGAGTTGACCAGATTTCCAGCGTTGTCCAGACGAATTCTGCAACAGCAGAGGAGAGCGCAGCGGCAAGTGAAGAACTTTCCGGACAGTCACAGTTATTAAAGGATCTTGTATCGCGCTTTAAACTGAGGGATTTTTAGGAAACACAGAGAAATAGTAATGAAGGAAGAAAATTGAGAGCAAGAGGAGAAGGATTATGAAATATTGTCATCAGTGCGGGGCACAGCTGGAAGATGAGATGAAGTTCTGTGTGTACTGTGGAGCGACTGTGGAAGAACAGCAGAATACGTGGCAGGGAGAGAATCCGTGGAGCAACTATCATGCGGCACAGCCAAATGGAGGTGCACAGAATGCAGGTTACAGCAGCAATAACGAAGCGGGGCAGGTTCCGGGATTTTATAATGGAGGAAGCGGCGGAATTGAGCAACGTAATATTGCGCTGAGTATTGTTCTTCTGATCGTTACTTGCGGACTTTATGGGATTTACTGGATGATTAAGATAAATGATGAAGTGAACCAGCTTGCAGGGGAGCCGCAGGCAACTTCAGGAGCAGTAGTATTTCTGCTCAGTCTTGTGACATGCGGAATTTATTCATTTTACTGGTTATATAAAATGGGTGAACGGTGTGACCGGATTAAAGGGGTAAACGGAAGCTCAGGAATTCTTTATCTGGTAATTGGTATTTTAGGTCTGTCGGTTGTTGACTACTGTCTGATCCAGGACACGATCAATAAAGCGGTACAATATTAAGACAGATTTTCAGGAACAGAGATATGAAAAAGAAGAGGGCAGGAAAGATAGCAGCTATTTTGGGAGCCGGGGCAGGATATCTGCTCTGGCTTAGAAGAACCGGAATCGGGATTCCCTGCATGTTCCATAAAATAACAGGGTGGTTATGTCCAGGGTGTGGGATAACTACCCTGATTTTGTGTCTTTCGAAGGCTGATATCAGAGGAGCATTTCAGGCAAATCCGTTTTTGTTTGTGACAGGTCCGTTCCTTCTGACAGGAATTCTGGCAGAATGGTATTGCAGTGAAAAGGAAAAGAAGAGACCACGGTGGATGAGCAGGATCTGGAATATTTATATAGTTGCATTATGTATATTTGGAGTAATACGAAACTGGTAAAAAATAGAAAAATTTTTGAAAATACTTTAACTAATACAGAAAATTTGCTATAATGCTTTATAAGTTAAATCATAAGCGTTTATCTTGTGTGAATCTGGTCAGAAAAAACCGGAGGGGGGTCGGAAAACCTCTTGCTTCCTCTTTGCATTTGTAATATAGAACAAGAAGAGAGCATACAGGGCAGAGAAGGGATCAAATGAATATTTGCCGGAAAATTCAGATAAGGTGTGATTATGAGTTTATCAAGACAGATGAGGAGACAGATGAAAATTTTCAGAAGAGCATCTGTGTGACAAAATGAAAGAAGAGGAAAATACAAATGAAAGTAAAGAACAAAAAAGTAAGGTTCGGGCTTTTGGGAAAGCTGCTCCTTGGTCTTGTGCTGCCAATGATTCTTATCATGATTTTTGTGGGAAACCGGATCATTGGTCAGGTGAAGACAATCGTGACAGAGCTGGACACAAATTATCTGACAGCAGAAGCTAACCGGGCAGGAGAGCAGGTAAATGCCTATTTTCAGAGATATATAGGGATTACAGAAGTGGCAGCAAAGGAAGATCTGATTGTAAAAGGGGTTTCCCAATGGAATGAAACATTTAATCATTCCCAAAATCAGGAACAGCTGATGAAGAAATTAAAAGAGATCGTTGCCTCTGATGAAATTGTTGTCTATGCATGGCTGTGCGATCTGGAGACAAAGGACTTTCTGCAGTCAGATGGAACATATGAGACGAAAGAAACTTTTGATATCACTTCAAGAAAATGGTACCAGCCGGTTGTGGATTCCAAGCAGTCAGCTGTAACCGGAGTCTATGAAAACGTATCTACAAAAGAGAAAATCGTTACAGTAGCCGCTCCCGTATTTGTGGACGGAGAGATGAAAGGAATCTTAGGTGTAGACGTACTGATCGATACGGTGATTTCAGAACTTTCCGATATGAAAATTGGAGAAGGCGGATGCATTCTGGCATTTGACAGCGATAATAATATCATCTATCATCCGGAAGACGGGATGATCATGAAAAATGCAGAGGAAGCAGGATTTTCCGATAATATTACAGAGGCAGTTATTGAAAATAAATCGATCAGCGGAGTGTCCTATGAACAGAACGGACAAAAATTTGTCGGTTCCGGAACCTATCTGGAGAAAGAAGGATATTATGTTCTGGGAAATCTTCCGGCAGAGGAATACCAGAGCTACATCAAAGAGACGGTCAAATGTGTGATCTGGTGGTTTATGATCGCGATAGCAATTCTGACAGCTGTCATTATCGGATTCAGTATGAAAATTACAGGTTCAGTGAAAAAACTGTCTAAAACTGCATACAAAATTGCAGGCGGCGATCTGGAAGTGAAAGCAGAGGTAAAAAGCAGTGATGAGATCGGACTGCTGGCGGAAGACATCAATGCGATCACAGACCGGCTCAAAGAATACATTCTGTACATCAATGAGATTACAGAAGCTTTGGACGAGATTGGAAAAGGAAACTTTGTCTTTACACTGAAGCAGGACTACAAAGGCGAGTTTGCCCAGGTTAAGCAGGCGCTGTTAGAGGTACGCGATACAATTTCCGAGACACTTCGTTCCGTTGTGGTAGCAGCGGATGAAGTTGCAAGCGGAGCTGACCAGGTATCTATGGGAGCACAGTCCCAGGCGCAGGGAGCAACGGAGCAGGCGTCAAGCGTGCAGGAACTTGCGGCAACGCTGGATGATATTTCACAGCAGATTGATGAGAATACAGAAACGATTCTCCGTACCGGACAGCAGATTGAGTTTGTCTCAGGTGCAGTCGCAGAAGGAGAAGAGCGGATGCAGACAATGCTGAAAGCGATGGATGATATTTCGGAAAATTCTATGAAAGTAGAGAAAATTATCAAAAGCATTGAAGATATTGCGTTCCAGACAAATATTCTGGCGCTGAATGCGGCTGTGGAGGCAGCAAGGGCAGGGGAAGCAGGAAAAGGCTTTGCCGTTGTCGCAGATGAAGTAAGAAATCTTGCAGGAAAGACTGCAGAGGCATCCAAGACCACCGCAGAGTTGATTGAAAAGGCGCTGGAGGCAGTGGAAAACGGTAAGGTTATCGCAGATAAAACGGCAGAATCATTTGAGCAGGTTTACGAGAAAGTAGGAGATATTTCACAGGAAGCGAAAGTAATTGTGGAGAATTCCAAGCAGCAGGATGAGACGCTCAGACAGACGACGCTCGGTGTAGATCAGATTTCCAGCGTTGTGCAGACGAGCTCTGCGACAGCAGAAGAGAGCGCAGCGGCAAGTGAAGAGTTGTCCGGGCAGGCTCAGATGCTTCAGGAACTGGTTGCAAGATTCCATCTTCCAGAGGAATAGCAGTAATAAGAAAGGCTGTGGCTATGGAATGCCATGGTCTTTCTTTATAGATGACAGGTGTATGTGGCAGAGATAAATTTAGAGTGGAACCGAAGAAAGCAGGGAACGAATACGAAAGGATGAGGTGTTATGTGGAAAGCCCCACAGTTGATTGTAATGTTGACGCATAATGACTGTACAGTGGAAAATGCGTCTGAGATTTTTGAACAATGCAGGGATTCCAGAGCAGAATTATGGGGACTGAAAGAGAAAATGTTGCCACTGGAAGAGATGAAACGTTTATGTGCATATATGAAAGCATGTGGCAAAACAGTCTTTCTTGAAGTGGTAGAATACACAGAAAAAGAATGTATGGAAGGCGCCAGAATGGCTGGGGGGGGGGGGTGGGGTATTTTTCTTGGGACAACAATGCAGAC
>OATU01000627.1_pt1 | contig 29099 bp, 27 predicted proteins | sample 1516711 | NCBI WGS metagenome assembly OATU01 (sample SAMEA2579971, study PRJEB22360) | human gut metagenome | biome: human gut; feature: human-associated habitat; material: faeces | place: Denmark | collected 2008/2010 | reverse complement strand
TGCTTGCATATAATCCGGATGATGCTATACTAAACATGAAGAGAAGGATGGTGAATGTGGCTATGAAAAAATATAATGAGATGCGCGAGGATGGCTCATTATACAGCTGGGCGGAATCCGTGGAATTTGCACAACGTGCAGTACAGGCCAATTTGGAAGAGCAAACTGCAGAAGCCGAGAAGTCAGGACTTGAGCGGGGATTTAAACAAGGCCTCCAACAAGGTCTTCAACAAGGTCTTGATGAAGGGAAAAGGACATTGTTACAGTCACTTATAGTACACAAATATGGAATAGAGGATGAATGGGTGGAATCACTGTCAGATCAGCAGAAGGATGATGCAGTTATTCAAATTCTGGACTGTGATACGTATGAAGCTTTAAAAGAAAGGCTGAAGAATAAAGAAATGAAATAATGCAGATATAACCTGATGAAAGGCTGATTCTACAGAAGTAGGATACAGCTTTTTTTATTCTCATAGGCAGGCAGCTCATTTACGCGAAACAGCTTCTCCGGCATTGTAGTTTAAAAAGCTGACTCCCCGCGTAATGTTTATGTATACAACAGAGCATGTGCCAATGCTGCACAGCGTTAATTTTGCATCGCTTCATTCACCGCGATCAGGCTTTATGCTGAACAAGCGGCCATATACGAAATTGAAGCATTCGGCCTATAGGAAGTGATTTGAAGATATAGTCTGGAGAATATCCAGACTGCTAGGTTAAAACTAAAGTATCCAGTTTGTTGGAAAATCATTCATCATTGGACTGCTATACGTGTTTTGCCGAATGACGCTCAGTGAAATAGAAAAACACGCCTTTTCCCTATAGTACAATGAGAGCTTGCGTGTCTTGATAGTATTCAAATTCATCATGTCATACCTCGTCAGTATGCATCCGTATCTAAATTCTGCTTTAGGATATTCAAAAATTCAGATAGGCTTCGTGCATGAAACAGCAGCTCCTGCAAGGGAGCATTGTGCGTCATGGCGACAAAGGTATCGTACAGCTTCTCTATGTCCTTCTTTGCATCATCCGCAAGACCCAGCAACAGTATAATCTGAGCACTGTCTTTATCAGACCACAAGATCGGATGCTGCAAAACCCCGACAGCGATTTTACTTTTCAGTGAACATATTTTGAGAGGATGCGGTATGGCAACCACACCATCCATTCCTGTGGAAATACGCTGTTCCCGCTCCAGGACACTGGCCTCAAAATCATCATTGATGCAGTGCTCCTGATGCAGCAGGGTACATAAGGTATGGATAATTTCCTCCTTACTGTCTGCAGCTGTATTGATAAACAGCTTCTCATCAAAAAACTGTGCAATCTTATCAATCGGATGCTGCTCATCCATGGTGATAGCTCTTGCCACATTTTCAATATCTCTTCTGGACAGTGGAATATCCACGACCACCACCGGCAGTACTGTCTGCTTGAGGGCAACGGTGGAAATCACGATATCCGCAGCCTGCAGCTTCTGTTCTTCGATTTCGTGTGACGGGTATCTGCCGATGATTTCCAGTGTTTCCTTAAATAGCGTATTCAGCTTGGAAGCAAGAAAGCTGCCGGCTGCATACCCGCTGTCATATACGATAACAGCCTTCTTGTGCTTGAGATAACGGGAATCAAAATAGCGCTCAATGGCTGCTCCGATGTGTAAAGAGATATAGCCGATTTCATCATCATTCAGCTCAAACGGTTCATTTGCGAATGCCTGTTTGATTGCCGTTCCGCTTATTTCATAGGCGAGGATATAGTTGTTGCGAATGGTATTCAGCAGCGGATTCTTTTTGTTTAGATGATAATACCTGGCATTCAGAATGGATTGCAGATGATGCGTCAGATCATGCTCCAGAATCAAATCTGAACGTAGGTCGAAGTGATAGGATTCAAAGATGGAATCCAGAATATTTGCGACCAGATTATGGATGTATTCCGTGTTTTTTTGCGCATCTAGAAGCTCGTTTGTGTTGGATACATAATGGGAGTAAATATAATTTTTTTCATTCGCAGTAAAGACAACCTGAAAGTCAAGCTCAATCTCTGCAATGAGCGGCTCCAGCAATGTACGAAGCGCTTCATGCTCCGGTATGGCATACTCCTCGATTGGTTTGGCTACAAGCAGTCTGGATATGGACAATGCGATATGCAGAATCAGATTTTTCAGATTATAGTCTGAGAAGTGCAGATCGTTCTTTCGATTGAACTCCATGACAATATCCTTGATCTGTTCCAGGTTGACATGATTCAGCAGGGCTGTCTGTTCCTGAGAAAACCGGAATTCATAATGCTGATAATTGGTCGTAATCAGATCAATGATACAGCGGCGCTTATCCGCCTCTTCACCGGTTACAATATAGCCAAGGTTTGCCTTTGTCTGAAGTGTGAGCTGATATTTGGAGAGAATCAGACGAATTGTTTTCAGATAATTGATTATCGTATTGATGGATACGAACACCTCATCCGCCAGCGCATCCTGTGTGAGATAGGTGTTGGCATACAGCATCTTGATAATGATATGGTTGATTCGCTTGTCGGCAGAATCCAGCTGCTTTTCCTCTTCATTAACCAGCATATTCTCCAGCAGTGCCCGTGTCTGTCCCTCTTTGATCTTTAAGGCATAGCCCTGAGAGCGTTTCATGATGATTTGAGCATCAAAGCCGGATAGCTCCTCATTCCGATTGTGGATATCGCTGCGCAGTGTTCGCTGGGATATTTGAAAGTGTCTGGTTAACACAGACGGAGACATGTAGCCTTGATGTGACAGAAAGTAGTCAAGTAAGTCCTGTAATCGCGTGTACTGAAACAAGCGCATCCACCTCCTCATCCTTACATCCCCCTGGTACCCTTATTATATAGATTTTACTATCCGGAAGCAACATAAGGCTTCGCCGTTTTCGCTGGCAAAGCGACAGGTAGAATATTTGAAGAAGCTGCCGTTTGAAACGGAACCAGCTGCCGAAGCACAATGGTTTAAGGCTGCCGTTTCATATGGAAAACGGTTGTCTTCTCTTTTTTTTAATCCGGATCTACAATGGAGTCAGAAATTGAAAGAGATTTCAAGGCAGCGAATCATGCTGTAGGAGAGGAGGATTTTTATGAGTAAAATCAACGTTGGTGTTATCGGTGTAGGACAGATGGGAACCTATCATGCCCAGATTTATCAGAAGCTACCACAGGTGGAGCTGTGTGCATTGTGTGAGTTTAATGACAGCCGCAGAAAGGAACTGGAAACAGAATTTCCGGGAATCACAATGTATAAGGATTATAAGGAGCTGTTAAAGGATACCGCAATAGAAGCGGTGAGTATCGTACTTCCGGACAATCTGCATCGGGAGGCTGTGGAGCTGGCAGTGCAGGCAGGTAAGCATATACTTCTGGAAAAACCGCTGGCAAAGGAGTTGGAGGATGGGAAAGCCCTATATGAAATTACAAAGGATTATGATAAAGTATTTACAACAGGCTTCCTGCTTCGCTTCGATCCGCGCTTTGCCATGATCAAGGAGCGGCTGGACAGCAATGAGCTGGGGGATATCATTCACTGCTACGTGAGAAGAAACAGTCCGATTATCGGACCGCGGCGTTATATCGGCGCAAGTGATTTGAGTATGCATGTTATGATTCATGATATTGATTATATCAACTGGTGGATGGATTGTCAGCCGGTGAAGGTATTCGCGAAAAATCGCAGTGTGCTGTTGAAGGAAAACGGTATGAATGATGTGATCTATGCACTGGTTACCTATGAAAACGGTGCTGTAGCCTGTATGGAGGCATGCTGGACACTTCCGGAAAACTCTCCGACAATTATTGATGATAAAGTAGAGCTTGTTGGCACAAAGGGCGTTGCCTATGTGGATTCCTGTGATCACGGTGTCCGCTTCGTTACCGGAAAGGGTGTTCAGTATCCGGACAGCCGTCACTGGTACTACGTTAACGGTGAAGTATGCGGGGATTTGGCAGAAGAGGTTATGGCGTTTGTAAACAATGTTGCGACAAATACGAAATCCGTCATTACTCCAAAGCAGTCCTATGATGCATTGCGGGTTGTTGATGCCATCGAGCGTTCCATCCGGGAAGGAAAAGAGGTAGCGCTTTAAGCTGCGAATGTATGCTTCCTATAAATAGACTGTCTGTGTTGAACAACGCAATCGTTTATGGGGGCATGCGCAAGTATCATGCGTTAAAGTTTAGCGAACGTAAGCTTACATTATATGAAGAGGAGAATAAGAACATGTCAAACGATGTATCATTGCGTGTGAAGGCTCAGCGCCTTGGCGGAAAGCTCAGTGCCATGGTGCTTCCGAATCTGGGAGCGTTTATGGGCTGGGGCATTCTAACCGCTTTGGGAATCTGGCTGTCCAATGATATGCTGAAGGCCTTTATTTCACCGGTACTCACGTACCTGCTTCCGCTGTTAATCGCAATTTCCGGGGGAAAAATGATATATGGAGAAAAAGGTGCTGTTATCGGTGCCTTTACCACAATGGGGGTTATCATCGGAGCAGATATTTCCATGCTGCTGGGAGCCATGATAATCGCACCGCTGTCCGCATGGCTGTTGAAAAAGCTGGATGCGGTTGTGGAGCCGCTGATTCCTGTCGGCTTTGAGCTGCTGATTGGAAATTTGACTGTTGCCCTGCTTGGTGCGGTCATTGCAATCATCGGCTGTGTCTGGATCGCTCCGGCCATTACGTCACTGTCTGCTGTGTTCTCCGCAGGTGTTTCCACCTTGGAAAACAACAATCTGTTACCGCTGACAGCGATCTTCATCGAGCCGGCGAAGGTGCTGTTTCTGAACAATGCCATCGGACAGGGAATCCTGACGCCGCTTGGTACGACACAGCTGAATGAATTCGGGAAATCGGTGTTGTTTCTGCTGGAATCCAATCCCGGGCCGGGACTTGGTATACTGCTGGCATATTGCTTCTTTGGCACGGGAAATGCAAAAGCAAATGCCTATGGAGCCAGCATTATCCACTTCTTCGGCGGTATTCATGAAATTTACTTCCCGTTTATCCTGATGAATCCGCTGACCGTTCTGGCTGCAATTGCCGGAGGGATTACCGGCACCTTCCTGTTTACACTGTTCAATGTCGGTCTGGTGGGAGTCAGCTCTCCCGGAAGTATCGTCACCATTATGATGATGGCCTCGGCTGGAGATCAGCTGCTGATTCTGCTTGCCGTTCTTGCTTCAACCGCCGTCAGCTTTCTGGTTGCCGCAGTCATTGTGAAGCATTCCAAACAGAATGATGAGGATGTAAATAAGAACCTGAAGGAAGCCGCAAAGCAGATGGAGTCTTTGAAGGGAAAGAAATCCCGGATATCCTCTGTGTTTGAGGAAAAGGAAGCTGTGACGGATTTCCGTACAGTAAAGCGTATTGTGTATGTATGTGATGCCGGGATGGGATCTTCTGCCATGGGCGCGAGTGTGATAGCCAAGCGGCTGCGAAAGGCCGGAATCACAGATATCACGGTGGAGCATGCCCGGGTCATGGAGCTGCCGGATCCAAAGGCGGATATCATTGTGACGCACGTGTCTTTGCGGCAGCTGGCACATGAGAAACAGCCGGATATCGAAATCATATCCATTGAGGATTATTTGAATGCACCGGAATATGATGAGCTCGTAAACAGCATCAAGGCAGCGAGATCATAAGCTGAAAAAGGAATCTGAGCGTATATGAGGATTCCTTTTTTTAAAAGGAGGGTTCTATGTTAAAGGCACTCGTATTTGATTTTGACGGTGTTATCGTCGATACCGAAACACAATGGTACTATATATACAGAGATTGGCTGAAAAAGGTCTATCACTATGATTTAAGCATACAGGATTATCTGGTGTGCGTCGGCTCCAGCAGTGAGCGGCTGTTTGCTTTCCTGAAGCAGGAGCTTGGTACGGATGAGGATATCCGTAAATTTGAGAAACAGGCAATGGCAGAGTTTATTGAGCGTACCCGTACTCTTCCGGCAATGGAGGGCGTTACAGAACTGGTCACAGCGGCGAAGAAAAAAGGACTGCGCCTGGCAATTGCGACCTCTGCGACCAGAAAAAAACCGCAGGTGCATCTGGAGCGGCTGCAGCTGCTGGAATATTTTGATGCATTTTCCACAGCGGAATTAAGCAGACACATCAAGCCTGCACCGGATATATTTTTGAAAGCCGCAGAGCTTCTTGGCTGCTCATGTGCAGAATGTCTGGCAATAGAGGATTCCCGCAACGGCCTGATCGCAGCTGATAAAGCAGGTATGCCGTGTCTGATCGTACCAAACAAAATTACAGAGTCAAGTGATTTTACAGGCTGCTATCGTAAGATTTCCTCTTTGAAGGAGCTGAAACTAAAGGAACTCATTTCGGATTTTCAATCCTCATAGCAAAGGAGAAACATCATGTTAGAACTGATAAAAGAAGAAAATGTCGAGGTAGGTGTTCATGCCGCAGATTGGGAGGATGCAATCCGCAGGTCAGCACAGCATTTGCTGGAAACCGGAAAAATAGAGGAACGCTATATCCGTGCAATGATTGACGCGGTGCATCGCGTAGGTCCTTATATCGTATTGGGAAATCATGTTGCTTTGGCACATGCCCGACCGGAATGCGGTGTCAATGAGCTATCGGTACATTTCACAACCTTAGAGCCGCCGATACCGTTTGGCAGTGAGAAATTTGATCCCGTATCGCTGATTATCACGCTTGCTGCAGTTGATGCCGACAGTCATCTGGAGCTGATCAGTGAGCTTGCGGATATCCTCATGGAAGAAACACATGTCGAGCGTCTGTCAAGCTGTACAACCGAGCGGGAATTTGTTGAGCTGCTGCGGAGGATGAAGGAGGAATCGAATGCTTATTACATTTGATATCGGAGGAACTTCCATCAAGTATGGTATCCTTACACTGCGAAAGGGCCAGCCGGTGTTTGTGATGCAGGATGAGGTGAGCAGCGATGCCAGAGTATTGAAGGGGCCTGGCATCCTGCATCGTGTTGAGTCACTGATTGCAAAGGCTATGCGGCAGGATATCAAAGGTATTGCTATTTCAACAGCAGGGATGGTTGATGCGGAAAAGGGATGTATTCAGTATGCCAATGATAATATTCCGGAATATACCGGATTGCAGTTTAAACAGCAGCTGGAAGCCCGCTTTCATATCCCCTGCTGGGTGGAGAATGATGTGAATGCCGCTGCTTTGGGAGAAGCAGTCTTCGGTGCCGGAAAGGGTGCTGCTCATGTACTGATGCTGACAATCGGAACAGGGATTGGAGGAGCTGTGGTAATCGATCATACCATCTACCGTGGCTGTAGCGGAAGTGCAGGAGAAATCGGCTACATGTGGGTAAAGGATCATCACTTTCAGGATATCGCAAGCACCACGGCACTGGTTCAGCATGTGGAGGCACAGACAAAGGAAGCTGATTTGAATGGAAAAATCATATGTGCACGGGCAAAACGCGGTGATGCTGTGTGTATGCAGGCAATCCGGGAGCTGTGCAGCCATATCGCTATTGGCGTCAGCAGCTGTGCCTGTCTGATGAATCCGCAGATCGTTATTCTTGGAGGCGGTATCATGACACAGAAGGAATTGTTTGCACCGCTGATGGAAACATATCTAAAGCAGTATATGAATGAAGAAATCTATGCGCATACACAGCTTGCTTTTGCACAGCTGGGAAATCGTGCCGGAATGGTTGGCGCTTGTGCTTACTGGATGAAACAGGAAGGAATCCGGTTCACTTGATATGACTTGAGAACGATCTGGCTGCGAGTGTGCTGCAGGCTGATTGGCGCAATATACAGAAATCAATGCCACATACCAATTTACACCTTCATAAGGACCTCGGATGATGTTCAGTAATTTGCTGAAAGCTTCGAGGTTTTTTGAATGTGTAAATTTTTATTTGGTACAGGCTTCTTTGAATCTTTGTAGCTGCGAAACATATCAAACGATGAAAGTCTGCGCTTCATGATTTGCAAATCAATTCCACCATCTCATCACAGGGATATCGGTGCTTGTCTTTATCTGTAAAATAATGCAGGATTTTTGCAGATTTGAAACGTATAGAAGTATGTGGGAGGTTCTGGATGCGTAGACAATACACGTTTATAGCACCAAAAGGAAAGGAGTCCAAGGTCCGAATGGGCCGTCATCTGTTTAACAGTGATACTCAACGTATCCTGCATGAAGCAGGGGAAATCATTCTGTAGCATTAGAAAGCTGCGCAGATAGACAGTAAGAACAGGGAAAGGAGGTGAAGAAACACATCAGCCATTTTCCGGGACTGGTGCCTACTATGTAAAAAGAGTAAGTGCACGAACACCCCTGCTAGAATCAAAAGACCCGAGGCTGGTTAGCCGGATTATACCTCAGTCCATAGGGGGTTCAATAGATACCCGGCATTAGAGCATAATCATGCAGATAGGGATACAGAGTAAAAAATGTTTAACTGTTTCTAATCCACCAGATCCATACGAATATAGGTCACGTACCGAGTATGATCCTTTTGTGCGATATCGGCAATCAGATATTCCTCGTAGGCGTAGGGACCGATTATTAAATTGCATTGCTCAACATACGCAAGCATCCGCTCGTAGGTATTCTGAATCGTATCATAGGAACCCTTATGCCATGCACACAGATAACTCCCTTCCTCACGTATATGTGTGTTCCGGCGGATATCCTTTTCAATCTTCATAAAAAGATAAGAGAAATTGAGATAATCTCTGTTACGTATATTATCTGTCTTGATCATACAGCCCACAGATTCCTGAACCAGTACATTATGCTCCTTGCAGAAGCTGATATATTCCTCCATGAAGGAGGCAAAGCTGCGGCTGGAGGCATTTTCCAGATCATCGCTGCAAAGCAGAATCTCTCTGGGATATTGGCGTATGGTGATATCCTCATCCTCATGCGTTACCGCAAACAGCGTGCTTTCCTTCATATAGACCATCATTCGCTTCAGGGCAAGCAGCTTTTCAATCTCCCGGTCCACCTCCTCAAACTTATCCTCCAGCAGCTGCAGAAACACTGCAGGACTGCGCTGCTCCAGAAATACCTTGATATCCTTCAGCGGCATTCCCATTTTCTTCAGCTTGGTGATGACGGAAAAGGTATCGTACTGATGATAGGAATAATACCGGTAGCCATTCTCGTTGACCATGACCGGCTGAAAGAGCCCGATCTCATCGTAATGAAACAATACATGCTTTTCCACCCCGCAGATTTTCGCAAACTGTCCTGCTGTCAGATATTTCTTTTCCTTCATATATACATTCTCCTCTTGACTGTAAGGTTACCTTATAGTTTATGATAGTATAGCTCACGAACGACGTCAAGAAAGGAAGGGATATTTTGAAACTTATTTTGCATTATCTGAAACGATATAAAAAACTATTCATTATCAATGTCATCTCCGTTTTCGGATTTGCATTGGTGGAACTTGGCATCCCGACCATAATCGCGGATATGATCGATGTCGGTGTTATGAATGCCGATACGGATTATATCATCCGCATGGGATTTGTCGTACTGCTGATCTCACTGGTCGGCGTCAGTATGACAATTCTTCTCGGGTATTGCTGTGCAAAGATTTCCACGGCAATTACCAGAGATATCCGAAATGATATCTTTGATCATGCGCAGCGCTTTACTGCGTATGAATTTAACAGGTTCGGGATTTCTTCCATGATTACCCGTACCAACAATGATGCTTTTCAGATTCAGATGTTTGTCAATGTGCTGCTTCGTACTGCATTGATGACGCCGATCATGTTCGTTGCAAGTATTATCATGACGGCCAGAGCATCACTGCCTTTGAGCGGTATCATTGTGGCAACCATCCCGTTGATTATCATCGGAGTCTTTGTGGTTGCGAAGATCAGTAAACCGATTTCCGAAAATCAGCAGGCATCCCTGGATAGTCTGAACCGGATTTCCCGTGAGAACTTAAGTGGAATCCGTGTGATTCGTGCATTTGACAACGATGCCTATGAACAGCAGCGCTTTGATGATACCAACGAGAAATTCACAGGCTATTCCAAAAAGCTGTTTAAGCTGATGATGATGACCTCGCCGATTTTCTTCCTGCTTATGAACGTAGCAGGCCTGTGCATTTACTGGGTGGCTGCTTTACTCATTCAGGGTGGCGATTTGCCGCTTGGTCAGCTGGTGGCCTTCATGGATTATCTGTTCCACGCCATGTTCTCCATTATGCTATTTTGCACAGTCTTTATGATGTATCCGCGTGCAGAGGTCAGTGCCAAGCGTATTGAAGCAGTATTTGATACGGTACCGCTGGTGCACAATGACGGAAAACGCATGGATGGAAATCAGCAGGGAACGATCAGCTTCGAGCATGTGACCTTCGTCTATCCGGATGGGGAAGAGCCGGTGTTGAAGGATGTCAGCTTTTCTGCGAAAAAGGGTGAAACGATTGCCTTTATCGGAAGTACAGGGTCGGGAAAAAGTACACTGGTCAATCTGATACCGCGGTTTTACGATGTCAGCGAGGGAAGCATCCGGATCGACGGTGTGGATATCCGCGACTATGATTTATTTGAGCTGCGCTCCCGCTTAGGTGTGATACCGCAGAAAGCCTTTCTGTTCAATGGAACGATTGCGGACAATATCCGCTTTGGAAAACCGGACGCAACCATGGAAGAGGTTATGCAGGCGGCAAAAACCGCGCAGGCATATGACTTCATCATGGAAAAGGAGCATGGCTTTGAGGAAGAAATCACCGAGGGAGCGACCAATGTTTCCGGTGGGCAGAAGCAGCGTCTTTCCATTGCCCGGGCGCTGGTGCGCAAGCCGGATATCTATGTGTTTGATGATTCCTTCTCCGCACTGGACTTCAGAACGGATGCCACACTGCGCAAAGAGCTGAAAAAAGAAACCGGTGATGCCATCGTCATGGTTGTCGCACAGCGCATTTCCAGCATTATGGAAGCAGACCGCATTGTTGTGTTAAATGAAGGAAACGTCATCGGTACCGGAACTCACCGGGAATTGCTGAAGAACTGTGAAATCTACAAGGAAATCGCATTGTCTCAGCTCAGTGAGGAGGAACTGGCACATGAATAAGAAGCTTTCATCACTCAAACGGATCGTATTCGGACTGAAACCATTCATCTCTCCATATAAATGGGAATTTGCAGGTGCTGTCCTTATGGTCATTATCAGTGTGGTTACCATGGTCAGTGCGCCAAGTGTGGAGGGTATGATTACCACACAGCTGGCAAGCGATTTGTCACTTGCCGAAAGCATTGGAAAGCTGCAGGTGAATTTCGATGAAATAACGAAGATCATGCTGATGCTGGCATTCATTTATCTGGCGAAGACCCTGTCTCAGGTATTTGCCGTTATCTGGCTGACAAACGCGATTCAGCATGCGATGCAGGATTTAAGAAATGCGCTGCAAAGTAAGATTCGCCGCCTGCCGGTACGCTACTTTGACAGCCACCAGTTCGGTGATGTGCTGAGCAGAATCACCAACGATGTGGACGCGATCAGCAATGCCCTGCAGCAAAGCTTTGTCAATGTGGTTACCGGTGTTCTAACCATCATTCTGGCACTGATCATGATGTTTCGCATCCATGTTCTCATGGCATGCATCGCCTTTATGATCATTCCGTTATCCTTGTTGATTACCGTCTTTATCGTAAGGCATTCTCAGAAACGCTTTAAGGCGCAGCAGGATGCACTCGGCGCATTGAATGGCGCCATAACGGAGCTGTATACCGGCTACAATGAGATTCTGCTCTTCAACAAGCAGCAGCAGTCTATTGAAAAATTCCGCAATCTGAATGAAAATCTGCGGCAGAATGCATGTACCGCACAGTTTGTATCCAGTACCATCGGACCATTGAATGCGCTGGTTACCTATCTGACTATCGGCGGTGTTGCGGTTGTTGGTACGATACAAATCATACAGGGAAGCCTGAGCGTTGGAAATCTGCAGGCCTTTGTCCGCTATATCTGGCAGGTCAATGATCCGTTATCTCAGATATCCTCCCTTTCCTCACAGATTCAGTCGGCCTTTGCGGCGATTGCGCGTGTTCTGGAAATTCTGGAGGAGGAAGAGGAGATTGCAGAGCTGAACCCGCCGAAGCATATTGAACAGGTAAAGGGAAATGTCACCTTCTCGCATGTTCGCTTCGGATATGGTGAGGAGCCGCTGATGAAGGACCTTAACGTGGAAGTGAAAAGCGGACAGATGGTCGCAGTTGTCGGTCCTACCGGTGCCGGTAAAACGACACTGATCAACCTGCTGCTTCGTTTCTATGATGTCAACGGAGGAAGCATCTGCATTGACGGTGTGGATATCCGCGACATGAAGCGTGGGGAGCTGCGGGATATGTTCGGTATGGTATTGCAGGATACCTGGCTGTTTTCCGGAAGTATTTACGATAATATACGATACGGGCGTCTGGATGCCCGCAAGGATGAGATCATTCACGCAGCAAAGATGGCGAATGTTCATCACTTTATCCGTACTCTGCCGGACGGCTATCATTCCGTGATCAATGAAGAAGCCAACAATATTTCACAGGGAGAAAAACAGCTGCTTACGATTGCCCGTGCTATCTTAAAGGACCCGCAGATTTTGATTCTGGATGAGGCGACAAGCTCTGTCGACACCCGTTTGGAAAAAATGCTGCAGGAGGCGATGCACCGTGTAATGGAGGGAAGAACAAGCTTTGTCATTGCGCACCGTTTGTCCACCATACGCAGTGCCGATCTGATTCTGGTGATCAACGATGGAGATATCGTCGAACAGGGAACGCATGAGGAGCTGATGGAAAAACAGGGCTATTATGAAAAGCTGTACAATTCACAGTTTGCGGACAAAGAATAGGTGTGCAGCCATAGCTTGGGTAAATGAGGAAACAACAACGAATCAGCGCAGACGATAGTTACATGCTGCATTGCGTTCCTGTTCAAACTGAAAAAGGATAGGCAGACTTTTCATAAAGTCTGCTTAAAAAGAAGCCTCCATACTATTGTAAACTGTCAATCGTATGAGAAGCTTCTTTTTCTATGCTTATATGTATGCTGTTCTTATATTCGTATATTCGCTGAAAAGCTCGATACTCGCTGTGATATTGTATAAGCTTACGCAAGATACTGCTTCAGCTTTTTTTGAAGCCTGCGGGCATGCTCTACCATTTCGTAATAATCCAGATTTCCCCTTATGAGCACCTGTTCATTCATAAGAATGTCCTCATAGCCTCGCAACAGGTGGATGCGAACGATTATATGAACCTGTTCATTGCCGTTGGCTATACTGTTTGTCATAGAATTGGCTACCGCATTTGCTACTGTGGCACCGGCTTTTTTCAATACCGGACGAATCAGCACCTCTGTGCGTTTCATAACATTTATGGAGTAATCTCTACCGCTTTGCATGAAATAGATTCTATTGCTTTGAACTCTGAAAAAATCACTTGACTTCATAAGAAATCACCTCCCGGCATACAGCCTCTTCTATCTATAATATAACACAAAGCACAGGTAAAAGGCAGATGAGGGACAACGGATTTTAAAAATTCGTAAAAGATTGTATTGTAAAAGGGTTTTGTCTTCTTGTAAGAATGCATAAAATACGGTATAGTAATGGAAGAAAGAATTATATCGACAGAAAACACAGGAGGTAGTGTACCATCACACAAACAATTATTTTTCATGAGGAACCTTTTTTGTATTTTCAACATATAATTGCATAAGCTATTAAAAAGATAATGGAGGAATCAATGAATGAGAATCAAGAATGACGATGTTCTGGCACATTTGCGCAGTTTTGGCTTTACTATGCAGGAAAACAATGCTCAGGGATTTATCCGCTGGCAGAAACGTATCGGAGATATGCTTGTCACCATTGCGAACGGACAGTTTGAAAATAAGATCCGGGTGTCCCTTTTACAGGACAGAAACGGTAATATCCGTACATCTTATAAGGATATACTCGCGTATACGGAGCTGATCTGTTCTTTGCAGGATGCAGGACTGACCGGGATGAGTCAGGATTGCACCTGCTATCAGGAGGAGGATGTCGTGGAACCGATGGATAATCCGCTCATTTCCTTTCCACGCAAACCGGAAGGCTTTATGGCACAGTAATCACGGCTGCAGGGGGAATCAGTTGCAATCACGCTTTTCTGCAAGTATAATGTAGGAAATAAAAAGGGGTGATATCGTGATTGACGGACATATGCATCTGGAGAATGGTCCGCTTACTGTGGAGTATGCGATGAAATATGTGGAAGCCGGTGTAAAGGCAGGTATGGATACCATACAGATTCTGGATCATACCCATCGGTTTCTGGAGTTTAAGCCGATGTATGACAATCTGAAGCAGGCTTCTGTTTACCAGAAGGACTGGTTTGAAAAGAAAAAGCTGGAGCCGCTGCAGAGCTATTTTAACCTGATTGAGGAAATGAAGAAAATGGAGCTTCCGATTGCGGTTCGTTTTGGTCTTGAGGTATGCTATGCACCACAGGATAAAGCATTCCTTCGTGATTTGCTGGCAGGCTATCCTTATGATTTTCTGATTGGAAGCATTCATTCCATTGACGGACTGCTGTATGATATGAATGGATTTTCCCGGGAAATATTATGGGATAAATATGATACCAATGCCATTTACAGGCGGTATTATGAAATTATGGAGGATATGATCGAGAGTGATTTGTTTACACAGATCGGGCATCCTGACCAGCTGAAGATTTTTCATTATGAACCGGATTATGATTTGAAGCCGACCTATGAAAGACTGGCAGTGCTGGCTAAGGAGCATGATGTATATATGGAAACCAATACCGGCTGTCATTACCGTTACCTGCACGAGGATGTCGGTACCAATCAGGTGTTTCTGGAAATCCTGAAGGCACACGGTGTTAAAATTATGACGGCAAGTGATGCGCATCAGCCGCAGCATGTGGGAATGCATATTGCAGAAATAAGCAGGCAGCTGGGGCTGGACTAGCGGAAAGGACAACAGGGAAATGGGTTTATATTTTGTAAGACACGGGCAGACGGACTGGAATGTAAGGGGAAAGCTGCAGGGGAAGAGTGATATTGCATTGAATGAGACCGGACGCCTGCAGGCTGTGGAAACAAGAGAAAAGCTGAAGCAGGTAGCCATGGATGCCATTTATTGTTCACCGCTGATGCGTGCGAGAGAAACGGCTGAAATTATCAATGTGCTGTGGGAGCTCCCCATACAGTGCGATGACCGCCTGATGGAGAGAAGCTTCGGTGATATGGAAGGTGCATTGCGAAAGGATGTTCCCTTCGATGACCTGTGGGCATTTTCTTCCGCATCCATGTTTGCGGGCGGTGAGGATACCGCACATTTCTATGAACGGGTAGAGAGCTTTTTAAAGGAGATTCTCCCGTATGTGCAGGAAAAGGAAATTCTGATTGTAGCACATGGCGGAGTCAGTATTCCCTATCAGTGCTTCTTCGAGGGCTATGCGTGTGTGGAAAATCTGAGTGATCTCATCATCGCAAATTGTGAAGTCAGGCACTATGCCGCAAAGCAAATACAGGAGTTGGTAAAGGGATAAGCATCCCTTTTTTTGATCTCGATAACGAGGCGGCTGTATGCAAGCAGTTTATGCAGGGGAAATCAAGCATGCAGGTAGGAATATTATACGATACCGCAAAAGAAGTCCTCGTATTTTATATCTGCATCCTCATTTATCATGTCTGTGGACAGTCAATTTTCTTGCTTGTTTACGGGCTAAAAACGATGGTAAGCATTGACATAGTCATGGAAAAGAATTACAATAAAATGGTGGGTAACGATTTCTTGTGAAATATTGCACGAATAAGAAAACCGTACATATCCGCACTTGCAAATGTTGTTTGATAGAGGAGATGACATTGCAGAAGCAGCTACAGCTTTCCTGAAGGGGAAGGTGGCATAAAGGTAAATCTATCATGGATTATGAGAAAGGAGAAATGACATGATTTATTCAAAAGAAGTTGAAAACATGTGCACTGTAAAGTGTGGTGCGAGCCATGGATGTGCACCTATTCCTGAAGAAGGAAAATGGGTTTATTCAAGAGAAATCAAAGACATCTCTGGTTTGACACACGGTATTGGCTGGTGTGCTCCTCAGCAGGGTGCCTGCAAACTGACATTAAATGTAAAAGAAGGTATTATTGAGGAAGCACTGATTGAAACAATCGGATGCTCCGGTATGACTCACTCTGCTGCTATGGCGAGTGAAGCAATTGTTGGAAAGACACTGCTGGAAGCTGTTAATACAGACCTTGTTTGTGACGCAATCAACACTGCTATGCGTGAATTGTTCTTACAGATCGTCTATGGACGTACACAGTCTGCATTCTCTGAAAACGGACTTCCTGTAGGAGCTGGTCTGGAAGACTTAGGTAAGGGAACCCGTTCTCAGGTTGGTACTGTTTACTCTACCAAGGTTAAGGGACCTCGTTACCTGGATCTTGCAGAAGGATATATTCTGAAAATGGGTCTTGACGAAAATGGGGAAATCATCGGTTACGAATATGTAAATATGGGTGTCTTCATGGATGCTGTCAAGAAGGGTGTAAACGCTGAAGAAGCTTTAAACAACGCTAAGAAAACATACGGTCGTTACGCAGATGCTGTTAAGTACATCGACCCGCGACACGAATAGGAGGAAAAATCATGGCATTATTTGAAAGTTACGAAAGACGTATTGATACGATCAATAAAGTTTTAAACTCATATGGTATTTCTTCTATCGAAGAAGCAAAAAAACTGTGTGACGATTTAGGTGTAGATGTATACAACATCGTGAAGGAAATCCAGCCAATCTGTTTTGAGAATGCTTGCTGGGCTTACATCGCTGGTGCTGCAATCGCAATCAAAAAAGGCGACAAGAGCGCATATGAAGTAGCAAAATCACTGGGTGAAGGTCTGCAGAGCTTCTGTATTCCTGGATCCGTTGCAGATGACCGCAAGGTTGGTATCGGGCACGGTAACCTGGCTGCTATGCTGCTGAGCGATGAAACAAAATGTTTCGCATTCCTTGCAGGACACGAAAGCTTTGCTGCTGCTGAGGGTGCTATCGGTATTGCACGTAATGCAAACAAGGCTCGTAAAGAACCGCTGCGTGTTATCCTGAACGGTTTGGGAAAGGATGCTGCAAAGATCATTTCCCGTATCAACGGATTTACCTATGTAGAAACTCAGTTTGACTACTTCACAGGAGAACTGAAAGAGCTGTCCAGAACGGCTTATTCTCAGGGAGAAAGAGCTGCTGTAAACTGCTATGGTGTGGACGATGTTCGTGAAGGTGTTGCAGTTATGCATCACGAGGGTGTTGATGTTTCCATCACTGGTAACTCTACGAACCCTACACGTTTCCAGCACCCGGTTGCAGGTACATACAAGAAAGAATGTATCGAACAGGGCAAGAAATACTTCTCTGTAGCTAGTGGTGGTGGTACCGGACGTACTCTGCATCCGGATAACATGGCTGCTGGTCCTGCTTCCTATGGTATGACAGACACAATGGGACGTATGCACTCTGATGCACAGTTTGCCGGTTCCTCTTCTGTTCCTGCTCACGTAGAAATGATGGGTCTGATCGGTATGGGTAACAACCCTATGGTTGGTGCCAGTGTTGCTGTAGCTGTAGCTGTTTCTGAAGCAATGAACAAATAAATAAACAAGAAAGCCTTTGAAAAAAGGCTTTTTTTCATTTGTGGGACAATGGCAGTACCTACAGCATTCCTACATTATTCATACATCTGTATTTCTGCTTAGGCAACAGGAGCGAACGCTATTTTCAATGGTTCCTGCTTTCTAATCACCTCCAGAACACAGGACTCATAAGAGGGAAGCACAGACTTAAAATGATGAAGCTGTCTTTTTAATCTGGACTACGAAATTATCCATTTCCTTCGCCAAACTTTCCTGGCTTAAGGCTTGTCTGCGGTAACCTGCTGCATACGGATTGATACCATTTGTGAGCAGGCGGTAACCGTGGCTGACAGTTACCGTAAACTATATGCAGGATGTCCTTCAGCTGACTTCGCAATACGGTGTATTGCAGTATCCAAAAGCCGGTTTTCTGATATCTGTAATTTTATCGGTATTCTATCATGTTTCATCGGCTGCGCTGGTTTCTGCTTCCAATTTTTCTTCCTGTTCATAAGACTGTACTGGTTTGCACGAGCGGTTTTTGGGCATACTGAGACACATAGAAGGGGTTTTTATCTATGGCTAAGTTTGTAAAAGTAAAAATTTATCAAAAAGATTCTTGTTTCTTTGCTTTTACTGGTAAGAAATGGTATATTATTATTGGAAATTCGACAATGCAGGATATGAAAGAAGGTTAAACATGGCAAGAAAAATTGGAATTGACTTGGGAACAACAAATTTACTCATTTGTGTAGATAACAAAGGAATCCTGGTGGATGAACCTTCCATCATTACAGTAGATGCTACAACTAAAAAATGTATAGCGGCAGGTCTTGATGCGAGAGATATGCTGGGACGTACACCGAAAAACATGATATGTATCCGTCCGTTAAAGGACGGTGTGGTTGCAGACTTTGAGGCAACTGACATGATGCTGAACTATTTTCTAAAGAAATGCGACCTAAAGGGCATGTTTAAAAAGAACGTGATTTTAATATGTCATCCGACAAAAATCACTTCTGTTGAAAAAAATGCAATCCGGGACTGTGCATACCGTGCCGGAGCAAAAAAGGTATATCTGGAAGAGGAACCTAAAATAGCAGCACTCGGTGCAGGACTGGATATCGGTAAGGCAAGTGGAAATATGGTGCTGGATATCGGGGGAGGTACGAGCGATATTGCAGTGCTTTCTCTTGGGGATATCGTATGCTCTACCTCAATCAAAACTGCAGGAAATAAGATTACACAGGATATTCTGGAAAATGTACGCATTCAGAAGAAAATGTATATCGGTGAACAGACGGCGGATGAAATCAAACGCCGTATTGCGAATGCGCTGGTTGTTAAAGAACCGGAAACCATCACCATTTCAGGACGTGATGTGGAAACCGGGCTGCCACATTCCATTGACATCAACAGCAATGAGGTGGAAAGCTACATAAGAAGCAGCTTACAGGAAATCGTTCATGCCACGAAGACGATTCTGGAGGTGACACCACCGGAGCTGGCAGCGGATATTGTTCAGCATGGGCTTGTCCTTACCGGAGGCGGTGCATTATTGAAAAATCTGGATCAGCTGATGCGCAATGAGCTTCAAATTCCTGTATATGTTGCTGAAAATGCATTGAAATGCGTTGTAGACGGCTGTACCATTATGCTTCAGAATTTATAATTGCATATCCTATAAGAACCGCGGGCTGCGGTTCTTTTTAGTTTTCTATTCAACTGCTGAAAAAAAAGGAAGAAAGCAGTTGTTGCGGATGCCTGTATAAAGAGGGAACTCTGGATATGCAACGGGCTTTATAAATATATAAGTGCTGTCTTTCTGATGTTCGTTATACTATGCAAATTCCCTTTCATACCGTGATTTCAGGCTTTATTCTAAATTCACGGTGAACACTAGCCCTGCACATGGAAATGAACGCTTCTTTTGACGGCGAAGGTTTAAAAATTGAAGGAGAATGTGTATAATGGAGATAAAGGAAGTGATACGATGTTAAGTAAAGCATATATCGTTCCGCACCCTCCGATTATCCTTCCGGAAATCGGCAGGGGACAGGAGCGGGTTATTCAGAATACAGTGAATGCCTATCGCATGATTGCCCATGATATAGCGTCTTCAAATCCGCAGACAATCGTTGTGTTTTCTCCGCATGCCCCAAGCTATCGGGACTATATTCAGATATCCGATGGCGCACAGGCGTTTGGCAGCTTTGAGGCCTTCGGTGTGAAGGATGTGGATATGAAGGTGTTGTACGATGAAGATTTTGTCGATATGCTCTGTCATGCGGCAGCTTCCCAGGGACTGCCGGCCGGTACGCTGGGAGAGCAGAGTCAGACACTGGATCATGGAACCATGGTGCCGCTGCATTTTATTTTACAGGAATACACCGATTTTCGGCTTGTGCGTATTTCAGTCAGCGGACTGGATCGTGATACACAGGTGGCCTTTGGAAACTGTCTGCGCAGAGTTATTGATGAATCACAGCGCAATGTTGCAGTAATTGCCAGCGGAGATCTATCTCATAAGCTGAAGGAGGACGGACCGTATGGATTTCATCCGATGGGGCCTGTATTTGATGAACAGATCGTAGATATTATTAAAAGCAATGATTATGCACGCTTGCTGACTATGGATGAGCAAATCATCGAAGAGAGTGCAAACTGCGGCTATCCTGCATTTGTGATGCTGCATGGTGTGCTGCAGGCATATCCCATTGATTCTCAATTTTTATCCTATGAGGGACCGTTCGGTGTCGGCTACGCAACGGCAATCATCAGCGTATTGAAAAAGGATCCGTATGTTGCACTTGCCCGGGAATCACTGGAAGTATACATTCGTTCACATACAGTGCTGCCGTTACGGAAATCTCTGCCCAAAGACCTGCTTACCTGCCGGGGCGGCGTCTTTGTCTCTCTGAAAAAATTCGGTGAGCTGCGCGGATGCATCGGTACAATTGCACCGGTACAGGAAAATCTGGCACAGGAGATTATTTCCAATGCAATATCCGCAGGTACCAGAGATCCTAGGTTTCTTCCGGTTGAGGAAAAGGAGCTGCCCTATCTGGAATACAGTGTGGATGTATTGAAGGAGGCTGAGCAGATTGACAGTCTGGAGCAGCTGGATGTCAGGCGATATGGAGTAATTGTCAGTGACGAGCATCGCCGGGGCTTACTGCTTCCTGATCTGGAGGGGGTGGATACACCGCTTCAGCAAATCAGTATTGCATTAAACAAGGCCGGTATGGATCCGGATGAGCCGTTTTTGCTGGAACGCTTTGAGGTTGTCCGTCACCATGAGTGCCGTATGTGAGCTTTGTCCGCATAGGTGCCTTATACCGGAGGGAAAACGTGGATTCTGCGGTGTAAGAACATGCAGAAACGGCCGTATCGTTTCCACTGCCTACGGGAAGATATCATCCATGGCTCTTGACCCGATTGAGAAGAAACCGCTTCGCCGTTTCCATCCGGGCTCACAGATTATGTCAATTGGCAGCATGGGCTGTAATATGCGTTGTCCGTTCTGTCAGAATTATGAGATTTCAATGCAGGAGGACGCTGCATTTTGTGTTCGGCTACAGCCGCAAAAGCTTGTGGACATCGCCCTGCAGCAGAAGCAGAGGGGCAATATCGGTATCGCTTATACGTATAATGAGCCTTTGATCAACTTTGAATTTGTTCTTGCCTGCTGCAAGCTGGCACGGCAGCACGGGCTGAAAAACGTCATTGTTACAAATGGCTGTATACAGGAGCAGAAGCTGCTTGAGCTGCTCCCCTATGTCGATGCAATGAATATCGATGTGAAGGCCTTCGATGAGGAGGGCTATCGCAGACTGCAGGGAGATTTTACAGCCGTACGCCGCAGTGTGGAGCTGGCTGTTCAGCATACACATGTTGAAATCACCTCCCTTATGGTGCCGGGACTGCATGATGATGTAGATCGAATCGAGGAGGAAGCGGCATGGCTTGCTTCTTTGCATCCGGATATACCGCTCCATTTAACAAGGTTTTTTCCCATGTATCACATGCACGGGGAGCAGCCTACAGCAAAGCAGTTGATCCTGGAGGCGGTGAAAGCGGCATCCGGATGGCTGCGATATGTCTATGCTGGAAATATATGACAGGAAACAAACATGAAAACATGCATATACTACTATGGAACAAGGGTGTTCTTCTGTAACGGGGAGGACCCCTTTTTTAAGGAGGACGGCTTATGTGTGGTATTGCAGGAATCGTAGACGGGGAACACCGGATGAAGTATCGAAATCAGCAGGCGGTGGAAGACATGCTGGATACGATGAAACGACGAGGACCTGATCAGCAGAATATATATACGGATGAGGCGGTTACTCTGCTGCATGCACGACTGAGTGTTATGGACTTGCAGCATGGAAAACAGCCTATGCAGCTGAAAAGCGACCCCCGCTACGTAATGGTTTATAACGGGGAGCTGTATAATACGGAGGAGCTGCGCAGAGAATTGCAGAAAAAGGGATATGCATTTCAGGAAACCAGCGATACGGAGGTGCTGTTACAGGCCTTCATAGAGTGGAAGGAAACCGTGGTGGAAAGGCTGAACGGCATCTTCGCCTTTGCCGTATGGGATAAAAAAGCACACAGATTGTTTATGGCAAGAGATCGTATGGGAGTAAAGCCGCTGTTTTATACGCTGCAGGAAGGGGCGATGCTGTTTGCTTCGGAAATGAAGGCACTGCTGGCGCATCCGCAAATCCCTGCGATTCTGCATGCGGACGGCATTGCGGAAATCATGCTGCTCGGTCCGGGCAGAACCCCGGGCTATGGTGTATTTCATAATATACGGGAGCTTAAGCCGGGACAGTATGCATGGTATGACCACAAGGGGATGCGGCTGACAACCTATTTCCACTTACAGGATAGAGAGCATCCGGATGATTTTGCGACTACGGTACAGACGGTGCATGATCTTGTGACAGATTCCATACGGCGGCAGCTGATCGCCGATGTGGATGTCGCAACGTTTCTCTCAGGGGGGCTGGATTCCAGTATCATATCTGCAGTGGCAGCTAGGGAATTCAAAAAGCAGGGAAAAACACTGCACACCTTTTCGGTAAACTATGAGGATAATGAGAAATACTTCCACTCAACAAAATTTCAGCCCAATTCCGATCAGCATTATATTGAGGTTATGCAGAGCTTTCTGCAAAGTGATCACCACAATATTGTCCTGAAAACAGAGGATTTGGTTGACGCATTGTATACGGCAGTGGATGCCAGAGATTTACCCGGCATGGCAGATGTGGACAGCTCCTTACTGCTGTTCTGTAAGGAAATACGCAAATACTGTACGGTCGCCTTGTCCGGAGAGTGTGCGGATGAGATATTCGGCGGTTATCCGTGGTACCGCGATCCGAAGATTCGCGCCACCTATGGCTTTCCATGGGCACAATCCACAAAATACCGCATGGGCTTTCTGAATGAGGAGCTTGCGGAGCAAATCAACGCAGTCACCTATGTCGATCAGCGCTATCAGGAGACACTGAAGCAAAGTGATATCCTGTGCAATCGCACAAAGGAAGAAAGGCGCCTTCGTGAAATGGTGAATCTGAATATGAAATGGTTCATGCAGACGCTGCTGGATCGCAAAGACCGTATGTCCATGTACAATTCCCTGGAGGTGCGGGTACCCTTCTGTGATATGCGTATTGCGGAATATCTGTATAGCGTTCCATGGGAATTCAAGGATTATCAGGGCTATGAAAAGGGATTGCTGCGGGAAGCAGTCAAGGGTCTGCTTCCGGATGAGGTGCTCTGGCGGAAAAAAAGCCCGTATCCGAAGACCTGGCATCCGAAATACCGTGAGCTTGTCAGCAGACAGATGCAGGAGCTTCTTGCACAGGGAAATGAGCCTCTGCTGCAACTCGTAAAAAGAGAAAAGCTGCAGGAGCTGCTGCGTGAGGATCGCTCGATTCCATGGTATGGACAGCTTATGAATACACCGCAGACCATTGCATATCTGCTGCAGGTGAATTACTGGCTGAAAAAGTATCACGTTCAGATTCAGGTTTAGAAGCTGTAAACGCATAATGGATGAAAAAGCAGTGAGGAAGGAAAGATGGTTCTTTCTCGATTGTGGGTAAACTTAACATAGGGAGACTTCAGTACTATTGTAGTTACAATAGAAGTTGAAGTCTTCCTTTTGCAAACACCCTAAAGTAAGAAAGAACCGGAAATATCCAATCACTGCTTTTTTTGCAGGCATGTACGTAGCCGGAAGTGCAGTGTACTGTTTCCAAGCAATATAAAAAACGCATTCACATATGGAGAATGCGCTGTGAGTATCAAAGTGATTTATTTGTGTGAGCGTATCTGATGTATGATCAGATATACAAAAGCAACTGCACACAGGGCGATAAGTATATAGGAAATGATTTCACTTCGCTGCGACGTGTATTTACCGCCGATTTCTGCTATACTGGCAAGGTTCAATGGTTCCATGGGACTCCTTCATAAATAAGCTGTTTTCTGTTTTCATTATATCATAGTTTTTACCGATTCCCATATCATCATGCAAAATCGGGTAAATTTTAAGAAAACTTAAGAAGAAGCCGCTGTATGCTGTTCCCTGCTCATGATGATCAGTGCTGTAAAGATAATACAGCATCCTATGATCTTTGCCGGTGTCAGGGCTTCCTTTAGAAACAGGGCACCGCAGACAACTGAGGTAACCGGTTCAAACAGACAAAACAGTGACGCTGTACTGGAGCCAAGGTATTGAATCCCCTTCTGCAGCAAAACCACAGCAAGAAAGCTGGATACCAGCGATAGCAGAAGAATCAGCCCGTATGCATTCCATGGCAGAATAAATTGTATGGAGGAAAACAGCAAATGATACACAAGTGTTTCAAGCAAGATAAAGATGGCAAGATAAAAGGATATTTTATAGGCATTCTGATGAGAAAGCCGTGTTTTCTCCAGCTGAACCATGTAAAAGGCGTAGGTAAGTCCCGAGCCTGCTGCCAATAACAGACCCAGCATGCTGCCGGAATTGCTCAGATCGAAAAAGCAAAGTGCTCCCAGCAGTGCAAGAGAGAGTGCCGTAAGCTTACGCCTGCTGAGTATTTCGTGATATACAGCAAAGCAGAGCATCGAAACAAATACCGGATATAGAAAATGCAGTGTTGTCGCACACCCGACATCAATATAGGAATAGGAGGTAAACAGCAGAATGGTTGTCAGTCCGCTTCCGAAGATGGCAATGATACCGGTATTGCGCAGATCGTGTGCAGAAATGGAAAAGGAGATGTGCCTGCCCTTCATGATTGCCGCAAGCATGGGAATAACAAATAGAGAACGGTAAAATACCACGGTCATGGAGTTGGCTCCGTATCCGTAAACCGCTCTTGTAATCAGCGGTGTGATGCCGAATAAAACAGCAGATAAGACTGTATATAGAATACCTTTTGTATGCATTGTATCACCCTCACGTCATCCTATTATATATCATATGGTATATGTGTGGAAGTATTTTTCAACTTATGGTATTCTAAAAATGTAAAGAAAGGATACGGGAAATTATGTTTGAACTGAAAAATGTTACATTTAAGCATATTCTTCATATACAGCATGTATGTCTGGACCGCTGTGTTACCTGCATCATTGGCCCCAGTGGCAGTGGAAAAACCACGATGCTGCGTCTGTTGAATCGTTTGAATGAGGCTGAACAGGGAACGATTTTGTACAATGGGGAGGATATTCAGAAACTGAATCCGATGGAGCTGCGAAGAAGGGTCGTCATGCTGGGGCAGACACCGGTGATCTATCCGGGAGATATCGAGGAAAATCTTCAAATCGGATTACGACTGAGCGGCCGGCTTCCTGCCACGAAGCAAAAGCTGAAGGAATACCTGGAAAAAGTGGATTTGCATAAGGAGCTGCAGGAGAACTGTGAACGTCTGTCAGGGGGAGAAAAACAGCGGCTCTGCCTGGCACGGGTGATGCTGATGGATGCAGAGGTCTATCTGGTGGATGAGCCAAGCTCGGCTCTGGATAAGGAAACGGAGAGCTTTGTCATTGAGAATCTTGTACACTTTGTGACAGAACGAAAGCGGCAGCTGATCATGGTTACGCATTCCGCAGAGGTATCGGCAAAGTATCCGAAGAGTCTTTTGCGTATTGAAAACGGTGATACGAGGGGGTATGTGTATGAATGATTCCGTTATGGATCTTTCCATTGTTAATCTGGCCATCGCCTATATCTTTGTATTGCTTTTGCTTATCATCTTTCGTGCAAGAGGTATTCGCAGGGAGAATATGATTCTGATTGCTACTACGCGAATGACAGTACAGCTGACGATTATGGGGTATATACTGCTCTATGTATTTAAAAATCCAAGCTGGTGGCTTACACTTCTCATGCTGCTGATCATGCTTGGCTTTGCCATCTACAATGCCGCCAAAAGAGTCCGCTATGATATGAGCGATGATTTAAAGCGGCTGATGGGTGTTTCTATGACGATCGGCTATCTCTGTACGGCAGTTGTCTTTATGCTGCTGGTACTGCAGGTTCGCCCCTGGTTCAATCCGCAGTATTTTATACCGATTTCCGGTATGATTATCGGCAATTCCATGACCGGTATCGCGCTGGGGGCAAACCGTCTTTGTGCAAATATGCAGGATCACCGGGAGAAGATTGAAAATTCACTGATGCTGGGAGCATCTCCAAAGCTTGCTGCTCATGAGGAAGTAAATGATGCCTTTGACAGCGCCATTCTGCCAACCATGAACAATATGATGACAATGGGGATCGTATCACTTCCCGGTATGATGACGGGTCAGATGCTGTCCGGAACCTTCCCCTTGACAGCGATCAAGTATCAGATTGGTATTATGCTTGCTATCCTGGGCTGTACGGCTGTTACTGTTGTTGTCTTTGTGACTCTGGGATATAAGACGTTTTTTACTCGTCATGCTTCTTTAAAATAATATTCATTCCCTGCAGTATCCTTATACAGGGCATTCCGTGGAAAGCGAAAGACGATGTGTTTGCCGTATACTCTAGGTGGAGGTGATGCTTATGCAGGCATGGGAAGCAATACAGAAGACCCTGGATTATATGGAGGAGCATTATGAGGAGGAACTGACAATCGAACAGCTTTCGTCAATTGCGCATCTGTCGAGGTTTTACTATCAGCGGCTGTTTTACCGACTGACAGGATATACGGTCAGTGAGTATCTGCGCAGCGTACGGCTGAAAATGGCGGCAGGACTGTTGAAGGCGGATAACGGAAAAATCATGGACATTGCAATGCAATGCGGATTTTCCAGTCACAGTACCTTAACCAGAGCATTTCGGCAGTGCTATGGAATGTCTCCGGCGGAGTATCGTGCATCATCGGATATCCATCTGGATCATGTGATCAAGCCGGAGCTGCGCATGCAATATACCCTGGTGGATGAAGGTGTGCCTTTGATCTGTGACGATATGGTTCTGGAAATTCAACGCAGAGTACAAAAGGAACCACTGTGGTTCAGCGGCTACACAAAAGAGGATGAAAGTGCTAAAATTGCACAGCCGAAGGAGAATACGCTGGTGGCACTCTGGGATCGCTTGGAACAGGATGATGTACTGCAGCATGCTGCTCTTGATGAAGGAAATGATATTTTGACGCCTTCACAAACACCGGGAGCCTTCACATATATGGCCGCTGTTCATACGGCAGAGCCGGTAAAGGGATATACCGCCTTTGAAATGCCTGTGGGCACCTATGCTGTCTGTGAATATGAGGCGGAAAGCTTTGAAGACCTCGTACAGAAGGCATTATATAAGGCAAGCGCCTATCTGTTTGAGGTATGGCTGCCAAGACATGGCTATGCATGTGATGCATTTCTCATACAGCGCTATATCCGTCCGAAGCAGGAGGATTGCAGGCTGCAGCTGTGGGTGAAAATATCAGATTCCTTAACCCTGTAAAGAAGCTGTGCAGCAATACCTTTTCAACACTGTTTTTTTCAGTCTGATACAGGCGGGAATCAGCAGTGTTTTTTCTTTACTTTTTAAAGTGCTTACGTTATCATATACATACAGGCAGTATCATATTACATATCTGTAATTCAGGTAGGGAGGTATGCGCAAATGAAAAAGAAATATGCAGCTCTGTTTGTCAGCGGTGCATTGCTGATTAGTAATGCAGGCCTTCTGAAAGCAGAGAGTTTCGAAGGAAGAGAAAGTGAGATGAATGCCAAATGTGCAGTCATCAAGGATACGAAAACACAGGAGGAGTGCAGCAGATACAAGGATTATCTGCAAAGCAAATCCGATAATCTGGATAAGGAAATCAGTGATATCAAGAGTCAGATTGCCAGTGTTAAGGGCGATGTGGAAAAGGTCAGCAAGCTGATTGCGGATAACAATAAGAAAATCGCGAGCTATGAAAAAGAAATCAGCAGTATACAGGCTAGTATTGACCAGACACAGAGCTCGATCAGTGACCTGAAGAAACAGATTAAGGAAAAAGAGGATAGCATCAAGGAGCGCGACAAGCAGATGCGTGCGCGTCTTTTGGAAATGCAGGCCTATACCGGCAGTAATTATTATATTGATTTTTTGATGGGATCCACCAGCTTTACGGATCTGCTGAGAAGAACGGAAATCGTAGGCGAGCTGAACAGATATGAAAACGAGCAGATCAAAACATTGAATAAGGAAAAGAAAAAGCTGGATCAGGATCGTAAGATTGTGGAAGAACAGAAGGAGCTTCTTGTTGTTCAGCAGAAGGATGTAAAATCCAGCAAGGCCAAGGTGGAAGCGCTGAATGAGGTGAAAAAGGATCTGCTGAGCGATTATCACGCAAAGGAAGCAAATCTTGCTACACAGAAGCGTGAGGCACAGATGGCACAGGCAAATCTGCCGAAGGTGGATCTGTCGCTGGCCGCTGATTTTGATGAGCCTGAGCAGCAGCCGGAAAAACCGGATACTCCACAGAACGGTGGGAATGAAACAGGTAACAGCGGGAATACAGATAACGGTAATTCCGGTGACGGGAATACGGATAATGGAAATACCGATCCGGATAAGGGCAACAGTGGAAATTCCGGCGGGAACAGCGGAAATAACTCAAATAACGGTTCTTCCGGCGGTACGGCACAAAGCTCCAGCTTTATCGCCCCGCTGCAAAGCGGCTGGCATTATGAAGCAGGAACCTGGGAATACCCGGGCGGCGGCGGACATATGGGAATGGATTTCTCTACCGGCTCAACGACAGGGATTCCGGTTGTAGCACCGGCAAACGGTATCATCATTCATACATATCAGGGCTGCGGCTATGGCGCCTTGAATAACTGGTGTGGTATTCCAGCAGGTGGCGGGAACAACGTTGCGCTTCTTACAAGGGTAAACGGTGTCGTATATGCTATGCCGTTCTATCACTTAAGCTCAGTTGCTGTAAGTGTGGGGCAGCGTGTGAA